>Ga0209828_1000938_pt1 | contig 27496 bp, 29 predicted proteins | sample MaitaG_FD_187429 | JGI IMG/M metagenome (GOLD analysis project Ga0209828, IMG submission 187429) | Marine algal microbial communities from Maine, USA - Maine_Asex2 metaG (SPAdes) (version 2) | ecosystem: Host-associated > Algae > Red algae > Unclassified | place: Maine, USA | collected 2015-01-05
AGCGACCCCGGGATACAGAAGGCGTTCCTGTCGGTCTAGGTTCTGTGCCGTAACCCGCTGTTTTCTTGCACGAGAGACTCTCCTGAAACAGGATTCAGGAAGAATTCGCAGGTTGAATATGCGAGCGTTAGCTGACTTAATTGTCTCGCATACGCTGGTATCGTCATTTTGCTGGCGCTGTGTCGCGACCGTATTCATGCGACGTGAATGAGGAATCAAGGATGAGCGAAGTCCAGGCAGGTCCTGCTACCGGCATCGATAACCTGCGACGGCTGCATACCGGGCTTGTCGATTCACTGATCAAGTCATTCTGCGTCCTTGGGATCGCCGCTGCCCTGACCGTCCCGACCCCGGCAGCCGCACAGTCATCCCCGGTAGCCGCACAGTCATCATTGTGTTCGGGCGCATCGCCGACGTTTGGCTTGAGCACGACTACGCCGCTTCGGCTATCGCATCCCGAGTTCGAGGCTCAGGGCTGGAAGGTGATGCTCCGCACTGGCCCGTCCATGGACTGTGGTTCTGATCCGATCTGGGCGGATGACAACCTCCGCGTCGAACAGCGTGGCATCTACGACGGCACCGATCAATCCTGGTCATTGCTTCGCTTCGAGCACAACGGGACGACCAGGGAGCGCTGGGCCGAGACAAGGTTCCTGGAAGTGGGCGGCGGCGCGGGCGGCTGTTCGGGCGCCGCACCGTCGACCAGGTTCAACCCGGCGCGAAGTCGGACACTCTCGCATCCCGAATTCGAAGCACAAGGCTGGAAGGTCATGCTGCGCACAGGCCCCTCCATGGACTGTGATGCCAGTCCGATCTGGGCAGATGACAACCTCTCGGTGGCGGAGCTGGGCACCTTCAGCGGTTCCGACCAATCCTGGTCGTTGCTGCGCTTCAATCACAACGGTGCGACGACCGAGCGTTGGGCGGAAACGAAATTTCTCGAAGGGGCCGGTGGCTCCGGCGGTTGCTCGGGCGCCACGCCGTCAACAAGGTACAGCTCACCGCGCAGTCGGACCTTGTCGCACCCTGAATTCGAGGCACAGGGCTGGAAAGTGATGCTGCGCACCGGCCCTTCCATGGATTGCGGAGCCGATCCGATCTGGGCGAATGACAATCTTCAAGTCGACGAGCTCGGCAGCTACGCCGGCGTCGATCAATCCTGGTCGCTGCTGCGCTTCAATCACAACGGTGCGACAACAGAACGCTGGGCCGAAACGAAGTTTCTTGAAGTAGCTGGCGGTTCGGGCGGATGCTCGGGCGCCACACCGTCGACAAGGTTCAGCTCGCCACGCAGTCGGACCCTGTCGCACCCTGAATTCGAGGCACAAGGCTGGAAGGTGATGCTGCGCACCGGCCCTTCCATGGATTGCGGTAACGATCCGATCTGGGCGAACGACAACCTGCCTGTCGAGGAGCTCGGCACCTACGCCGGGTCCGACCAGCTCTGGTCGCTGCTTCGCTTCAACCAAAACGGCACGACAACCGAGCGCTGGGCGGAGACGAAATTCCTCGAAGGAAACGGGGATAGTGACCCCACAGGCCCGATCGGTCCGACAACCCCGACGCCGATCAGCCCACTGCCGAACGGCGTGCCGATTGTCATCTATGACACCGACATGGGCCCGGACATCGACGATGCGCTCGGCCTGGCCGCCCTGCACGCCTATGCCAGCCAGGGCATGGCGCACATCGCCGCCGTTACCTTGTCGCGAAACTCGAACACCGGCGCTCGCTACATCGATCTTCTGAATACCTTCTACGCGAGGCCGAACATTCCGATCGGGGTCTATCGTGGCACCACGGGCGAAGATACAGCGGAACACGGTTACACCCGCGACATCGTAAACAGCGGCAAATACCCGCACTCGCTCGATATCAACAGCCTGCCGCAGGGTCACCACGTCATGCGCGACGTGCTGCGAGCGGCGCCCGACAACAGCGTGGTGATCATCCAGGTCGGCTTCTCGACCAACACGGCGCGGCTGTTGGAAGAGTACCCGGACCTCGTCGCTCAGAAGGTTCGGCTGCTGTCATTGATGGCCGGTGATTTCGACATGCCCAGTGGGCAAGCAGGTCGGTTTGCCGAGTTCAACATAAGGATTCACCCGGGCAGCGCACGCACTGTCTTTGCCCGCTGGCCGGGAGAGTTGGTGGTCAGTGAGTTCGATCTCGGGGCCAGAGTGCTCTACCCGCTTGCCAGCATTCAGAACGATTTCAACTACGTTACCAACCACCCGATCAAGGATTCGTACCTCAACAGTACGTACAGCTGGCACCCGGAGAACGGCGAGTCCTACGACATGCGATCGTGGGATATCACCTCGGTGGTTGCGGCCATCGAACCCGACGTCATTCCCAGAGTGTTGGGACCCGGAAAAGTCACAGTCTCAAATACGAACATTACGTCATTCAGCACGGGTGGCGGTTCGCAATACGTGCTTGCCGAGGCAGCCCAGCTCAGCGGCGCACAACGCCAGCAGCTCATCGATCTGATGATTCAGCTGACCTCCGCACCGCCGGCTGGTGGTCAGGAGCCACCCGTGAATTCTGGGCTGTGATCAATGAGCATCACTGGAAACAGGAGAAGTACCCGGACGCGGACATGTTGAGTGATTTTATCGATGTAGTTCTTGGGGTACTTATCGTGGACACTTCCAGAGAACCGACAGCTCGATCATGTGACCCTGTACTGCTCAAGCTGATCGCCGCTGAACGCGCCTGATAGAACGCCGGTTTCTGTGTGGGAGATTCGGCCCCTGTTACCTCCCCTGGTGTCACTGCAAGTGTCGTCGCCCGTATTACTGCGAGTACTGGCACCAATACCGTCGTACGCACGGCTACTCGTTCTGAATCCATAGCAATCAGTGTCATTCTCAAATCTACATAGATTTGCCGATGACCTGTCACAGCTATATGCACGACGCCTTGGCCCCGCAACATATCGACCGTCGCGTCGCACCAGACGGAAACGCTGCACGGCGGCGATCGCTGCCCGTGCCCGCGACTGTTCGTCATTGGTCATCGTAGGTTGCTCCTGTTCCGGCAGTGCAATCGATTCCCGAGTGACACGCTCAAGTCGCAGATTCCCTTCGTGCAACTGCAGATGACAGCCGGCGCAGATGAGACAACCGTTGGCAATGGTCGTCTCTCCCCCTTCCGACCAGGGGATTACATGGTGTGCCTGCAGCCAGCGGTTTCGTGTGCAGCCCGGCATCTGGCAACACCGGTCACGTGCCGTGATTGCGCGGACGGACGAAGGCGAGAACAATCGTGTAGCACGACCCGTGGCCACCACGTCACCCTCCTCATCGGTCGAGATGATCGTGAGACGAGCCTGACTGGCGAGACGACGCGCCGTGGCTGCTGCGATCGGACCGTAGCCGGCAATGCACGGTCGCTCGGGCGGAAGCTCGCCCGGAGGCGTGGCACTCCGGACACCTGCATCCAGCATCGGATCATCCGCCAACACCCGCGCGTCGATATTGACAAAGACGCGGTAGCGATCCGCGCTCGCAACAGGCTCTCCGAGGTGAGCGAGTGCTCGGGCCGACATCAAGAGCGCAGCGTCGGCGCGGCGTTGCCGGGCGATTGCAGGTGATATATCGGGCTCGTATGCAGGGCCAGAGGCGGGCGCGGCAGCAGGCAGCTCCTCAGCCATAAGTTCAGCCTTGAGTACATCCTCCTGTGCTTCGAGCGCTTTCAGGAATTCGGCTGCTCGATCGTGCGGCAGATCCAATGTAATCCGTGTGGTGCAGGCGTCGCGCCTTCGCGAGGTCAGCGAGCGCTTGTGAAAGGCCTGCAGGGCGCGTGCCGCCTCGGTATCGTCAGGGTCTTCTGTGTCGGTGTCGGAATGATGCCAGCGCTGGCACAGCACGACCGTTTCCGACGCTGATAGCTCGAGGGCCGCGGCTGCCAGTTCCTGTTCGCAGGCGGGATCGGCAACGCGCGTCAGCTCACGAACCTTGGACCAGCTCAGCTTGCCGAGCGCAAACAATGACTCGATGACGGTCAAGGACTCTAGCGCCCGTGCCACGCGCAGCCTCTCGAGCGCGGTGATGCGACTGATACCGAGCGTGCGATCCATCCACTGGGCGCAATCGCGACAGCCGCCGCCTCCCTGGCCAGGGCCCTTCCAGAGTTGCAGTTCGTCGATTCGCGCCAGCAACTTCAGTTGCTCGGCCATATTCCGGTCGCTCGACCGAACGAGTCGACCCAGCCTGTCGATCAGCTCCTCGTTCGACTCCTCGTTCGATTCCTCATTCGACCCCGGCAGCACACCCGAGCCAGCCGCCACACGGGAAAACACGCGCAGTCGATCTGCATTCGCCTGTCTATCGGCCGATGCCACGCTTGCACTTTCGATCAAAGCCGTCGCGAGTCTCAACGTCTGTCCGCGACGGACAAGACCGGGCGGGAGGCTGCTTGCTTCGCCGGGCTTGTCTGCCTTGCCAGTGTGCGAGGGCTGCACCTCGTACTCTGCGGGATTCTCGGCAACAAGATCCGTGGGCCTGGCCTGCAACAAGGCGTAGCTACGCAAGAGCTTCGGCATACTGTGCTTCAAGATTCAAGCCTCCTTTGGTGACTCTCAACAACCGATCCAGGCCTGCATCGAGTCAAAGTATCAATCCTCCTTGATACTGTATATTTTACCACAACCTCAGTCCTTCCGTGGTCCTTCCGTGGTCCTTAAAAAATCCGTCGGAAGTCCTGCGGAAAGACGCCAGCGGCCTCCAGAACATGCTGCTCTTCCCCTACGAGCGTGCTGCCGTACAATGCGCGAGACGAGCGAGAGAATCTCCGCATCAAGTCAAGTAAGGTCAGATCAGATCACATCAGATCAAACCCCGGCCACGGCTTCCCTCGACCGTTCCAGATTGTGTCGAGCGAATCCCGCTTCACGCACGCAACAGGCGAAACCGATGACTCCAGCAAGTAGTCACAGGGCAAGTAGTGACAAGCCAAGTATTGATCGGGCAAGTAGCGATCGGGCAAGTACCGATGACGCAAACAATGACGACGCATGTCGTAATGCGGCGGCTATCGACCAGCCAATTCAAACAGGCGGATGCCTCTGTGGAAACATACGCTTCCGATCGACGCAAAGCCCGGTACGCGTCATGGCCTGTCATTGCGCCACGTGCAAGAAGCGTACGGGTGCGGCTTTCGGTGTCGGCGTCTACTTCGAGGACTCGGATGTCGAGTTCATCTCAGGAAAGCCGGCAAGCTACGAATTCAGATCGGACACCTCGGATCGGTGGATTCGAAACGAGTTCTGCGGCCGTTGTGGGACATCGGTCAGCTGGACTCTCGAGATGCGACCGGGAGTACGTGGCGTCGCAGGCGGCGCTTACGATGATCCGACCTGGTTCAGGATCGACAAGCACATCTGGACGCATTCCGCGTGCACAGGTGTTGGCTACCCCGATGATGTAGAGGTTCACACGCACGCGCTGCCGGTCTGATGCGCGCTGTCTATCTGAAGATAGAGAGAAAATAGAGAATGGACGCTATCCGCTGTTCGATCATCGGCAACGCTGGCGGCGGGAAGTCCATTCTCGCGCGGGCACTGTCGAAGCGTGCGGGTGTACCGCTCTTCGAGCTGGATGCCTATCTCTGGGAGGGAAACTGGCAGAGTGTGCCAGCCGAGAAGTTTCAGGCTGATCATGCCGGGATGATCGGCAAGGATCAGTGGATCATCGATGGCTTCAGGCTTCCCGAAACGCTGCAGCCGAGATTGGCGCGCTCGACTCACGTCATCCATGTCGACCTGCCGATCTGGTTGCACTTCGCGTTGGCGGCCGAGCGGCAAAGTAGCTGGAAGGATGGCACGCTGAAGCATCCGCCGGGTGGCATGCCGGCACCTCCTCCGACCAGACACCTGTTCGAATTGATGTGGAGAATTCACACGGAGCTCGCACCTGTCGTCACCGCGCAGGTGGCTGCGGCTGCGAAGCACGGCAGTAACGTAGAAGTTGTCCAGTCGATTGACAGGCTGAGAGAGCTGCAGTTCGATCCTTCAAGGATCCTGCAGTAGCTGGCGATGCAAACCAGACCATGCTTGACAGTAGGTAGCCCGCTGAACATGGGTCCACATACCTCTGATCCCGGCGGCAATCGACGCCAACGTCTGAACGCATCAGGATCGATTATTAGCGGCCTGGGCAGCGGCCTGGCCAGCGGCGGGCTGGGCAACACCACGGTGTTACGCACGCTGGAACAATCCGGCGGTGCCAAGATACGGCTGCCGAGAAGTGAACCAGGTGCGTTGTCGGCGGTACTGCTCAACACGGCAGGTGGCTTGACAGGCGACGACCGGATTCACTGGCATGCGGGTGCAGAAGCGGGCTCTCGACTGACGCTTGCAACCGCGGCGAGCGAGAAGATCTATCGCACACACGGGCCGGCTGCCAGACAGCACACGTTCCTCGAAGTCGGTACCGATGCCCGACTCGACTGGCTTCCGCAGGAAACTATTCTCTTCGATGGCGCGCGGCTTGAACGCACGCTCGAAGCGAGACTTGCCAGGGACGCGACGCTGCTCATGGTTGAAGCGATCGCATTCGGACGACAAGCGTCTGGCGAATCGCTCCGCACCATAGAGGTGCACGACAAATGGCGCATCTACCGTGGTGATCGCCTCCAGCATGCTGAAGCGTTTCGGTTACGAGAGAATGACGATGGTCAGCAGGGCGGAGCTGTTGCACGACATCGGGGCACGCTGCATGGCGCCGGTGCAATGGCCACAGTGCTGCTGTGTTCTCCCGCATCCGCCGAGTCATTGGCTGACCGTGCATCGACCATCAATGGAATGATCGATGACAAGATCCAGAACGATCGACTGAGTAACCTTTCGTCGCGTTCGAATCACTCCGGTGATTCGGCAGGCCAGGATGATCCCTGGTCAACCGGCGCAGCGAGTGCCCTCGAGGGTCGACTGGTGATCCGTCTCATCGCACGAAGCGGTCATGAGCTTCGCGAAATCTTGCTACCCTGCCTTGAAATGCTGCAAGGTGACGTGTCCCTGCCTCGCGTCTGGTACGTCTGAACACTCGACAAGCATTAGCAATGCATCTGACTTGGCCATGCGTCTGACCTACCCATGCATCTGACACCGAGAGAGAAAGACAAGCTGTTGGTCGCGATGGCCGCCGATGTCGCACGACGCCGGCTGGCGCGCGGAGTGAAACTCAATCACCCCGAAGCGATCGCGTTGATCAGCGACTTCGTCGTCGAAGGCGCTCGCGACGGGAGAAGCGTCGCCGATCTGATGACGGCAGGAGCAACCGTCATCGACGCATCTCAGGTGATGGACGGTATCGCCTCGATGATTCCCGAAATACAAGTCGAGGCAACTTTTCCTGACGGTACCAAGCTGGTTACCGTGCACCAGCCCATCCGATGAACGAGGCTTCCTGCGTAGCGCCTGTCACAAGCGAAAACGAAACCCGACGACATGACACCCGGTGAAATCATTGTCGCTGACGGCGACATCGTTCTGAACGCTGATCGAGAAGCCTTTGTTGTGCATGTTGCCAATACCGGTGATCGCCCGGTGCAGGTCGGTAGCCACTATCACTTCGCTGAGGTCAATCCGGCACTCGACTTCGATCGCGACGCCGCGCGCGGTTGTCGGCTCGACATTGCTGCCGGCACAGCGGTTCGCTTCGAACCGGGGCAGTCGCGCGATGTGCGCCTCATTCCCTACGCCGGATCAAGACAAGTCACCGGCTTCCGACAAGCTGTCATGGGGCCTCTCTGAGCCATGCCGACAACGATCAATCGGGCAAGCTATGCCGACATGTACGGCCCGACCACGGGCGACCGCGTGCGGCTCGCCGACACCGAGCTGTTCATCGAGGTGGAGCGCGATCTGACCACCTACGGCGAGGAGGTCAAGTTCGGTGGAGGCAAGGTCATTCGCGATGGTATGGGACAGTCGCAGGCGAGTCGCGCCGAAGGCGCTGTCGACACCGTCATCACCAACGCACTGATCGTCGATCACACCGGCATCTACAAGGCCGATGTCGGTCTTCGTGACGGACGGATAAATGCCATCGGCAAGGCCGGCAATCCGGATACCCAACCGGGCGTCGACATCGTGGTCGGCCCCGGTACAGAGGCAATCGCCGGCGAAGGAAGGATTCTCACGGCGGGCACCTTTGACGCGCACATTCATTTCATCTGCCCGCAGCAGATTGACGACGCTCTGATGTCTGGCGTCACCACCATGCTCGGCGGCGGCACCGGCCCGGCACACGGCACACTCGCGACGACCTGCACGCCCGGCCCCTGGCATCTGGCGCGCATGATCCAGGCAGCCGACGGCTTGCCGATGAACCTCGCATTCGCAGGCAAGGGCAATGCCTCCCGCCCTGCTGCGCTCGAGGAAATGGTGCTCGGTGGTGCGGCGGCGTTGAAGCTGCATGAGGACTGGGGCACGACACCCGCGGCCATCGACTGCTGTCTGAAAGTAGCCGACGCGCTCGACGTGCAGGTCATGATTCATACTGACACGCTGAACGAGTCAGGCTTCGTCGAATCGACCATCGACGCGGTTGCTGAACGGACCATTCACGCGTTTCACACCGAGGGTGCCGGTGGCGGCCATGCACCGGACATCATTCGGGTCTGTGCGCTACCGAACTTCCTGCCCTCTTCCACCAATCCGACTCGTCCCTACACCGTCAATACCATCGACGAGCATCTCGACATGCTGATGGTTTGTCATCACCTCGATCCGAACATCCCCGAGGACATCGCTTTCGCTGAAAGTCGTATCCGCAAGGAGACGATAGCGGCGGAAGACATCCTTCACGATCTCGGCGCTTTCTCGATCATTGCCTCCGATAGTCAGGCCATGGGACGAGTGGGTGAAGTTGCCATCCGCACCTGGCAGACGGCCGACAAGATGAAGCGACAACGGGGTTCTCTTCCAGAGGAAACCGGCAACAACGACAATTTTCGTGTACGTCGCTACATCGCGAAGATAACGATCAATCCCGCCATCGCGCACGGAATGAGTCACGAGATCGGTTCTATCGAAGTTGGCAAGCGAGCCGACCTCTGCCTTTGGCATCCGGCGTTCTTTGGAGTCAAGCCGGACATGGTGCTGCTCGGCGGTTCGATCGTAGCCGCGCCGATGGGTGATCCGAACGCATCGATCCCGACCCCGCAACCGGTTCACTACCGACCGATGTTCGGCGCACTCGGTAAATCACTCACGAATAGTGCAGTGACCTTCGTCTCGCAGAGTGCCATTGATGCCGGACTGGCCGATGCGCTCGGCGTCGACAAGACCATGGTGGCGGTCCACGGCACACGAGACATCGGTAAGGCGGATATGCAGCTCAACAATGCCCTGCCGACGATCGACGTCGATCCGGAGACCTACGATGTTCGGGCGGACGGTGAACTGCTCGTTTGCGAGCCGGCTGCCGAGCTGGCACTGGCGCAACGCTATTTTCTTTTCTGATGACAACGATCTTTTCTGATGAAAACGAATAGTGCAGAGATCACAGGCATGGCGCTACAGGAAGAACTTGTCCTTTGTCGACTTGTCCATTCCGCGACATCCGGGAACGCGACGCTCCAGGTCACCGATACCATCACACTCGACGAGACCGACCGACACCGTCGTCGGTTCGCGATGACCAGCGATGGCGGAATCCGGTTTCTGCTCGAGCTGGAACGAGCGACCCTGCTACGCGATGGCGATCATCTCGTGCTCGACGACGGACGGCAGATTCGCGTCCACTCGACACCCGAAGCCTTGTACGAAGTGAGCGGCAAGGACGCGAACCACCTGCTTCGCCTTTCCTGGCATGTGGGCAATCGCCATCTGCCAACCCAGGTGATGCAAGATCGATTGCGGATTCGACGTGATCCTGTCATCAAGGACATGCTCGAAGGGCTCGGCGCCACCGTCTCGGACATCGACGCCGGCTTCGATCCGGAAACCGGCGCTTACGATGGAAAGCCACACGGTCACGCTGGACATTCGCACGGGCCGCAGGGTCATCACTCGCATGAGTGAGTCCGTCGCCGGCGAACTCGCTGTACAGCTTCGGCTACAGAACTGGATGTCTGCTGCGTTTCCGATAGGTGCCTACTCTTACAGCCATGGAATCGAGGCGGCGATCCAGGCAGGCTGGATCAATGACGCCGACGCGGTATCGGACTGGATCAGCGACATTGCCGAACACGGCAGCATTCGCAATGACTCGATCTTCACAAATCTTGCTCACGCGGCTGTGCTTGCCGGCAGGGCTTGCGATCTTGTCGGAATCAACGATCTTGCGCTCGCACTGTCGTCAGGCGCTGAACGACGGCGGGAAACCGTGGAACTTGGCCGCTCGTTTCGGCGAGCGTGCAGCGCATGGCCTTTGCCGAAAGCTGACGATGACAACTGTATCGATACAGGTACGACAGACGACGACTGGGCGCTCCCCGTGGTCGTTGGCGCGCTGACGGCAGCACACCGGTTACCTCTCCGGTCAGTGATCGCGATGGCAGCTCAGTCGAGCATGAACAACCTGGCGTGGATAGCTACCCGACTGGTGCCACTCGGACAATCGAGCACGCTAGGCATGCTCTGCCGATTCGAGTCGCTTTCGGCCCGTTGTGCAGAACGCTCCCTGCATGCAGACCTGGACGATCTCGGCAGCTGTTCAGTCCTTATCGATATCGCCTCGCTCCGCCACGAACGACAACATTCACGAGTATGTCTGACATGAGAATGCAACCGCCGAGAATGCCACTTCGGGTGGGCATCGGTGGCCCTGTCGGAACGGGCAAGACAACGCTGGTCGCCAGGCTCTGCGTTGCCCTGCGTGATGAACTATCCATCGGCGTCGTCACCAACGATATCTATACCCGAGAGGATGCCGATGCTCTGGTCCGATTGCAGGCACTCAGCGCGGATCGAGTCCTCGGTGTCGAGACAGGCGGTTGCCCGCACACGGCCATTCGGGAAGACGCATCCATCAATCTTCGCGCCATCGAATCATTGCGCGCGCAGGTACCCGATCTCGACGTCATCTTCATTGAATCGGGAGGCGACAACCTCGCTGCGACGTTTTCACCGGAGCTGGCAGATCTGACGATCTACGTGATCTCGGTCTGCCAGGGTGACGACATTCCGAGGAAGGGTGGCCCGGCCATCACGCGCTCTGATCTACTCATCATCAACAAGACTGACCTGGCGCCTCACGTCGGAGCGGATCTCGCAACCATGCGTGACGATGCCGGGCATGCCCGTGGCAATCGCACGACGGTGTTCAGCGACTTGAGTTCCGGCGACGGCGTCAATGAGATCGTCGAGTTCGTCAGAACTCACGGTGGCGTGTGACGGCTACTGCCATTGCTACCGCTACGTCCACGATTGCCGCTGCCCTTCCGTGGCTGGCACCGCACCGGTCCGCATTATCGGAACATTTGTTGCAGAGCATCATCATGAAAGTACGATCACGTATCGGCTGAGACAAAGCCGACGCTGATCCGGCACTTGAAAGTCTGGAGAGTCCGATGATCGAACCGCGCACGCCAGAGAACGAGGCGGAAAGGCAAGCCGCAGTTGAACGAATCGGTATTCTCGACTCACTTCCCGAGCGAAGCTACGACGATATCACCGCCCTTATGTCTGATGTCTGCGATGCGCCAATTTCGCTCATCGGACTGATCGACCGGGATCGCCACTGGCTCAAGTCCCACCACGGCATCGACATCGACGAGTCACCGCGCAGCCTATCATTCTGTGGTCACACGATTGCGTCTGACGAGCCGATTTTCACGGTCGAGGATGCCCGGATAGACCCGCGCTTCGCAGACAATCCCGTGGTCACGGGGTACAACGTGGCTGGATACGCTGGCGTATCGCTAGTCGACGCTGATGGATTCGCGCTCGGTGCGCTGTGCGTGTTTTCACATGAGCCGATGATTCTCAAGAGTTCGCAGAAGAGCGCTCTGCAAAACATGGCACGTCAGGTGATGTACCTGCTCGAACGCCATCAGAACGAGCGCCGTCTCGAGAAGGCGGGCCGCGAACTCACCGCTCGCAACGATGAGCTCAAACGTTTCGCCGGCGCTGTGACCCACGATATACGTTCACCGATTACCAACATCGTGGCGCTTGCGGATCTGATCGAAGAGGATTCTGTCGACTCGCTCAGCGGTGAAGTTCAAGCCTACCTGGATCACTTGAAGGGCTCGTCGATCGCTCTGCGAACCTATGTCGAGGGACTTCTTGCGCACTACACGAGCGACGATACGGCAAGTCATCCAGCAGAGAGATTCCGCCTTGAAAAACTGTTTGTCTCTCTCGATCAGATGATCGTACGAGACGCTCGGACGACGCTCGTCTTCCCTGATGTGAATGACGAAATTCAGACGCACAAGGCTGCTCTTCAGCAGATTCTGTTGAATCTGATAGCCAATGCGATCAAGTATGGAACGGGATCGCACACGCAGGTAGAGGTCGGTTTCGAGGAGGATACTTCCGGCTATCGATTCAAAGTCGTTGACGACGGACCCGGCATAGCTCTCGAACGCCACGAGTCGATTTTCGGACTATTCGATACGGGCGATAGCGTCGCGCGTGACGGCGCCGAAGGCACGGGCATCGGGCTTGCGACAGTCAAGAGATTGCTCGATCGGGTGGGCGGAGCAATTACGCTGAATTCTGCACCCGGCAAAGGCAGCACCTTCTCGTTCACGCTGCCGCGCGTTGCAGCACCCGACGCAGAGGCGCTGGCGAACTGACGGATTGCAGACGGGCGGTCACCCGCATCATGACGACGAACCAGGATCACGACGTATTGCTCGTCGACGACGATCCACTCATCCTGATGCTTGTCGAGCGCCGTCTTCACAATTCAGGATTGACGTTGAAAACCTGTGACTCCGGGTGTAAGGCGCTCGACTATCTGGGTGAGGCCCGCGTTCGACTACTGCTGGTTGATTTGCACATGAAGCCAATGAACGGCCTCGAGTTGCTCGAGACGCTCGCCAACGACAACCGACGAGGATTAGCCCGCGCCTTTCTAGCGACGTCTGCCATGCCTGAGGATGCAGTTTGTGAGCGCCTGGTTCAACTCGACGTCGGGCTCGTGATGAAAGAGGACATCGTCGCCGCAGGCGGTGTCGCTAAATTGATGGACGGCGTCAGTCAACCTCACGGCTCATCCTGACGACATCGTGGAGTGCAATCCGGCCGGTGCCCACCACTCGAGCCGTGATACCTCCATGGCCTCGTACAGCATTGTAACCACCCGGACCAAGCAGCTCTTCCATGCGGGAGCACGGATGGCAATCTCCCGTGTATTCGAGTTCGACGTCGCCCTTCGCTCCATGCCAACATCGATCGCTTGGCGCCATCAACCACCCGTTCTCGATAACGAAAAGGTCACCGGTGCTGAAAAATCCAGATGAACAGCATCCAGCGTCTCGGGAAACGGCGCGAACCGCCCGACCCTGGCCACCGCGTCGAGCGCCGCCTTGTCGAGTGCCTCCTTGCCGGAAGATTCAACAATCCTCAGTAGATCGTAGCGCCCATCGGCATGAATTCGGAAACCGATGACAACCGTTCCCTCGTGTTGCCGACGTCGCGCTTGCCGTGGATAACTTCGCTTCGCCTGAATTGCCTGCCGCACTTCGCTTTCATAGCTTGAATCGACACCCTCGCTAGCGAGCTGCTCGACCTCAGGCTCCGCCGATGTCTCGACAGAGCTATCTGGAACGTCAGCAGGCTCAGGTGCAGGCTCAGGCTCAGGTGCAGGCTCAGGCTCAGGCTCAGGCTCTGGCTCTGGCTCTGGCACGGGCGTCGGCTCTGGCTCTGGCGTCGGCTCGGGCGTCGGCTCGGGCGCAGGCTTGGGCGCGAACATTTCGACTTGCAAGGTTGTCGAGCTGGCTGCGCGCGTCGTCTCGACCTCTGGGAGCGCGAGAGATATCCACCACAGGCCACCAAGGAACACGGCATGAAATGCGGCGGACAGGGCAAACCCGACTACCCTGGGGCTCAATCGACCGTCCGCGTCTGCAGTGAGAGCTTGTCCAGCCCGCGGGACTGGAGCTCGTCGATGACATTGACGAACGGTTTGAACGGGGCAGCCTCATCGATGATCAGCACGATAGAGGTTTCCTTTTCAACGCCGTCAAGAAGATTCCCGAGTGCCGCCCATCGGGTCTGCTGCCCGTCCACATGGAACTGCTCGTGTGCGTCTATGGCGATCTCGATGCGTTCGCCACGCGCAGGCGGAGCGCCGGCTCTCGCTTCGGGCAGACGAATGTCCAGCTGACTGTCGTCGATGAAGGATGCGGTGGTCAGCACCATGGCCAACAGGACGAGCATGACGTCGATGAAGGGGATGACGTTGATGCTGTCGTACTTCTTCATGACCTTGCGCGCCCGGACTGCTGTGCGATCTGCCAGGAAGAAAGCAGCGTCTCCGCGCGCGCGACCAGGCCGTTATAGGCCATCATCGACGGAATGGCGACCACGAGACCGAGTGCGGTCGCCTTCAGGGCCAGCGAGAGTCCAAGCATCACGGCGCCGGTTTCGACGACTCCGCTGCGACTCATCTCGTGAAAGGTCAGCATGATGCCGAGCACGGTTCCGAGCAGACCGACATACGGTGCGTTGGATGCGATGGTTGCGATCGTCGTCAGACCCCTGTTCACATCTATTCGCAGGCTCTCAAGATTCTCGAAACACTCTGGGTCGAGCTGGCGATAATGCAAGCAGCGCTCGATCACGGCCGCAAGCGCGATGAAACTCATCATGCCGAGAACCGAGAAGACGGCTGGATCGAGGTAGCGGGCAAGCGTATCCATCAGTAAGTCATCTTGATGCCGACACCGGCAATTCTCGGCAGTTGACTCACCTCTGCACGTTCACTGTAGTCGGCGGAATAGTCGTAGTAGCTCACGTTCTTCGTGTCGAGAACGTTGAACACTTCAGCATACAGTTCAGTCGTGTTACCGCTTCGGCGAGTCAGCGTCTTGTCTATGCGCAGGTCGAGGCGATGGTAGGTCGGAAGCCGCTCGCTGTTCAGACGGCCGTACTGCGGGTTGTAATACCCCTCTATCTCATCGTCGGGTTCTGCTCCGGTAATCGGCGTATAGGTCGCGCCCGAGTGCACCCAGAGCTTGGCGCCCAGCCGCCACTCGTCGGTGATTCGGTAGTCGGCAACGACACTGACATTGAAAGGCTGGTCATAGCTGAAGTCGAAGCGCTCCGAGGTCCGTCGGTTGTTGCGTTCAGCCTGCGAGAAAGACAGGGCTACCCAGCCGGAAAGCCTGTCATTGACGGTGCCTCGTATGAGTGTGTCGAGTCCGTAGGCGGTGCCTTCTCCGTCGTTGTCGTATCGCGTACTCTCACTGCCGCTGACCAGCTGATCGAGTTGCTTGTGGAAGAGCTCGGTCTTGATATCGAGTCCGTTCGCGAACACCCGCTGAATGCCAATGACGGCTTGCCGCGACTCGATGTAGTCGAGATCCGGGTTGCCGAATTCCCGGTCGATCTCGAGGTAGCCCGGTAACTGATGGTATTGACCGACCGCCGCGCTCAGCACCGTGTCATTGCCGAGATCGTATTCGAGCGCCAGGCGAGGCTCGACAAAGCGACCGTCGAGCACGTCGTCGGCACGAAAAGACAAGCCTGGCATCAGTGTCAGCCGATCGTTCGCGTACCAGCTGTCCTGCACATGGCCATGAAAGGAGGTAAACGTCAGATTGCGTTCGATCTCACGCCGCTCGGCACCGCTGATCTGACACTCGGCTTCGAACTCGGTGCAGGCAGGATCGTTCAGGGCAAGGCCGAGATCGGCGTTGATACGCGTCACCGATCCGCCAAATGCAATGTCATGCCGCTCGTTCAGGGTCGAATGCAGATCGCTCTTCAGTAGATAGCTCGATTCGGTCACGTCGCCACGCCCGGCCCCCCCTGCCTGAAACCGGCTCGAGCCGTTGGCGTGTGACACTGTCGAGGTGGCGCGGAGTCGCTCACCGAGGGCTTGCTCCCAGACGAGCGACTGTTCATCGAACCGCGACGTGTCGAAATGGCGACCGGCAAAGATCGGCTCCTGCTCGATTTCACCGGAGTCTGGCGCGATATCCAGCTCCTGCTCGTCAGTGGCACCGACTGCCTGTACACGCACCGTTGTATCGTCGTCAGGACGCCAGACATACTTGCCCTGATAATCCGTGTATCGCGGAAACTGAATGAAACTGATGCCATCGTCCTCCTCGAGTTGATCGGCGACGAGCAGATCCAGATAGCTGAAGCGCCCGGCGAGGTAGAACGATGAAGTTGCGTTGATCGGCCCTTCGACCAGAGCGCCCGCCTGTAGCACACTGACATCGATCACGGCATTGAACTCGTCGCTCGCCGGATCGCGCAGGCGGACATCGAAGACGGCGCCGTTGCCTCCGGCGTACGCCGGGCCATACGCCGAGGGGTAGATCTCGAACGATTCGATCAGGTCACTGTTGAACACGCTCACCACACCTCCCGCATGAAAGAGGTAGCCCACAGGTACCGTGTCGGCGACGAAGAAGTTGTCCTCGGGACGCGAACCGCGAACAGCCGGAAGAGCACTCTGGTCATCGGTGTAGGTCATCCCCGGAAAGGCTTGCAGGCTCCTCAGCGGGTCGCCAGCCGAGCCGGGTGTGGTGCGGAGGGTTTCGCCGCTGACACCGATGCCCAGCGGCCGGCGAGGCTCGGGTTCGCCTTCAGGCTCCACGAGTATTTCCTCGAGCACGACGGCATCATCAGACTCGTCCGCACGCGATTGTGCCTGTAGGTCGGCGGCTGCCAGCCATCCGCACAGGAGAACGCTCGGAAGAGCCACGCTCTGAATGACATGTACTTTCTTCACGAAACCACACTCCCGACGCCAGGACAACTTTTCGAGGAAGCATGCCTGAGCGCTCTCATCGCTGTGTAACGTCGTGTACGGCTCGCCGCGAGCGCCCCTGACTCGCTTTGCCCGTGCGACTGCCCTCGCGCTATTGCCTGAGCTTGTACCCGGTCTTGAACATCCACCACACAAGGGCAAGACAGGCGATGAGAAAGCCCGTGATCATCGTGATGCTCAGTCCGACGCTCACATCAGCCACCTCGAAGAAGCTCCAGCGAAACCCGCTGATGAGGTAGAGCACCGGGTTCAGCAGCGTGACCTTCTGCCAGAACGGCGGCAACATGCTGACCGAATAGAAACTGCCACCCAGAAACACCAGCGGCGTGATCACCAGCAGAGGAATGAGCTGGAGTTTCTCGAAGTTGTCTGCCCACAGACCGATGATGAACCCGAACAGGCTGAAGGATATACAGGTCATGACGAAGAAGGTCAGCATCCAGACTGGATGTGCTATGCGCAGATCGACGAAGAAGGTGGCGGTGATCAGGATGATGGTGCCGATGATCAGCGACTTGGTGGCCGCCGCGCCGACGAATCCGAGGACGATCTCGAAGAATGATATCGGCGCGCTCATGATCTCGTAGATCGTTCCGGTGAACTTCGGGAAGAAGATGCCGAAGGATGCGTTCGAAATGCTTTGCGTCAGCAAGGAGAGCATCAGCAGACCCGGTACGATGAAGGCGCCGTAGTCGACGCCTTCGATGGACTGGATCCGCGAACCGATGGCCGAGCCGAAAACCACGAAGTAAAGCGCGGTGGAGATGACCGGCGAGGCGATGCTCTGCGCCAGCGAGCGGCGCGTGCGGCGCATCTCGTTGATGTAGATCTCCCTTATCGCGGGCAGATTCATGCGCACGCACTCCGGTTGTCGGTACTCACCTTGTCGGTGCTCAACTTGTCGGCGCTCAACTTGTCGGCGCTCATCTTCCTGGTACTCATCGCGGTTGGTGCACCATGTCGACGAAGATGTCTTCGAGCGAGCTCTGTTTCGTTTCCAGATCCTTCAGCTGCAGCCCGGCCGCATTCATGTCCTGCAGCAGCTGTGTGATGCCGGTGCGCTCCCGATGAGTGTCGTAGGTATAGGTCAGGCGCGTGCCACCATCCGTTAGCTCGAGCTCATAGCCTGTCAGAGCTTGCGGTATCGCATCCACCCCCTTGCGCAGCTCGATGACGAGTTTCTTGGCACCGAAGGATTGCATCAGATGAGCCTTGTCATCGATAGCGATGAGTTCGCCATTGCTGATGATGCCAACCCGGTCGGCAATCTCCTCGGCTTCCTCGATGTAATGGGTGGTGAGGATGATGGTGACGCCATCGGCGCGCAGTTTCTCGACCAGTAACCACATGTCCTTGCGTAACTCGACATCGACACCTGCCGAAGGCTCATCCAGAAACAGGATACGCGGTTGGTGAGCCAGTGCCTTGGCGATCAACACTCGACGCTTCATGCCACCGGACAGGCTCTGCACCGGAGACGACGCCTTGTCGGCGAGTGTCAGGCTTGTCAACAACGAGTCGATGTAGGCATTGTCCGGCTGCTTGCCGAACAGCCCTCGACTGAAGCGCACTGTGTCACCGACGATGTCGAACGCGCCGAGTGTCAGCTCCTGTGGCACCAACCCGATCAACGAGCGCGTCTTCCGGTAGTCCTTGATAATGTCATGCCCATCGACCGTCACGGTGCCGCCACTCGGTGTGACGAGACCACAGATGGTGGAGATCAAGGTGGTCTTGCCCGCGCCGTTCGGCCCAAGCAACGCCAGGATCTCACCTTGCCTGATGTCGAGATCGATCCCCTTCAGGGCCTGATGCCCGCCTGCATAGACCTTCGTCAGGCCACGGATCGAAATGATCGAAGCCTGCTGGTCTGCACTGTCTGATTGTTCAGTCATGGGATATTGTCCCACAGTGGATCAGAGCTTCGGGCATCATCGCGACTGGGCGATCAGCGCGACGGGAGCGACAATCCGATGACCAGCCAATGGTCGGCTGCGACTCCTGCTGCCTGTGAAAACGCGATGGGATTGCCATCGTGAGCCTCTGCAATCAGTCTGACAAGGTAGAGACCGGAGCCGCTGTGCACAGCGTCCTGTAATACGGGCTCGCCCTCACGACGCGAAGCTGCCACATCCGGGGTCGGCGAGAACAACAGACTGATCTCCGCCGCTGTCAGACGCGCACCGCGGTTGGCCACCGCGAGGCCCAGCGGAGTGCCCGGCGTCAGCAGCAGGACGATGTCGCTGGCGGTTGCGAAGTCACAGGCATTGTCGACCAGCTTGTCGAGAGCCTGCCTGAGCAGGGCTGGCGCAACTCGCGCACGAGAGTCCGGCAAGGCCGGAATTGTCACGCTGCCCGGCTCGTCCAGCTCGCGTAACGACAGGGCAACCCGAAATCGGTGGTCGGGGTGAACCTGCGCGTATTCGACTGCGGCCTCACGCAGCCAGTCGAGCAGTGCTATGTCGACGAATTCGGCATGCTGGACACTCTGTTCGAGCCGCGCCGACTCGAGCAAGGCGCGAACGATGCCACCGAGTCTGTCAGCTCCACCGCTCGCGCGATCGAGCAAGCGTCGGGTCTCGCCATCCAGCTTCTGCCGATCGACGTTCTCGATTGACGTCCTGACAATCGACAACGGTGTACCGAGCTCATGCGACAGATGTTTCGAGAGGGACTCGAGGTAACGCGTATAGGCCGCCGAGCGGGCGAGCAGTGCCGCCAGGTTTCTCGACAGATCGCCGATCTCGTCATTTGCGCCACTGCCGACGAGAGTTGCGACGCGCCCGTCACGATCGACAGCTTGCGACGCGCGCAGCGACAGTCGTCGAATGCGCAACGACAAGCGGGTGGCCCAGGCAAACAGCAAGGAGCCAATCATGAGCGTCGCCAGTACCAGCAAGGCAAAGAGCCGGGCCAAAGGGCTGCTGGCGACAGCCGACGCGTGTTCCTCGTTCGATTCGTAAAGAAGGTAGCCCCGCGGGCGATCAACACCTTGCTCATCAAGCGCGATCAGCGTGCCCAGCAAGCGGTCGTTATCGACGGTGACGTAGCGAGTGGTCGGCAGAAGCTCATCAACACCAAGGCGTCGATCATCTTCGAGGTGCAAGGGTTGACGGCTCTTCTCCGCTTCAGGGTACAGCGGCAGATCGCCCGCCGCGAACCAGGCGAACAGCCTCAGGAGAACCGCATCGAGCAAGTTCGCCGTGACCGACCCGGCAGTCGATTCACTCTCTGGCAAGGGCGAGTAGAGATCGTTCGCGTCCGCCAGCAGTCGACCTCCCTCGTCGAAGAGGCGGGCGCGCGTTCCAGGCACGACCCACGGCTCAAGCAAGCGTCGCAAAGCGTCGCTTTCGTAGTGAAGAATCCCGGCTGTTTCGGCAGCAGTCTCGGCAGCGTCCGACGTCATGAGTTCGCGAATCCGAACCGGCGAAAGTGTTCCGACCCAGTGACGCCGCATCCACGGAACCCTGCCATACGGCGCCCCTTCGACACTGTCGTCGGGCGAGCCGTCGCTTCGAGCGGAGTCGATCGCCACGATGCCGATGCGCGAGCCGGGTGCCGGCAGCGGCAGTTCTATCTCCAGCTGGTAGCCATCCGGCACGTCCATCCATGCGGCGCGCCAGCCGCTGATCGCGCTGCCGGCCTCGATACCCTCGGTATCTGACGCGTGAACGACATCGACAGGACCCGGTGCGATGACACTGAACAGCGCGTGCTGGGATACGCCACCAGGTTGCTGCACGAACAGTTCGATCGTATCGCCATTGGCCAGCAACAAATGCGGGTCGGGGGACTCGTTTTCGCCAGCGTCAGGATCGAGTAGCGGCGGAACATGATGGGCGACGTCGGCATCCTGCACCTTGACGAAAAGGTACAGGCTCGGACCACGCCGCGCCGTCAGGAAAGAAAGAGAAATCGGCGGATCGCCGCTCGCCTCGTGATTCGCGGCCGACCCTCTCAATTCCTGCCAGTCATCGGCATAGCCATCGACAAACAAGGGCCAGCGCGCCGTCTCTGCATACCACGCTTCGTTGCTCGGATTGTCGTCGCCGATAGCCAGCCAACGGGAGACAGCCTGCGCCTCGCGCAGCGTATTGCCGAGGTTCACTGCCCTCAGCGTTTGAGCATCCACGCGCGTCTGCTGCAGCGAGCTGTGCAACTGCTTGATGCTCTGCCAGCCAATGATGGGTACGCCGAGCGACAACAGGCCGACCAGCAAGGTTTGCGTGCGGAGTCTCACGATTCCGTGCGCCGAGCGTCCGACACCACAATCGATGCCCGTGCCGGCGCCCGTTCCAAAGCAGGCTTCGGCGGCACTAGTATTCCAGCCGCTCGAGCCACCGATAGCCGAGCCCATAGACAGTCTGGATACCGCTGAAGCTTGCGTCGATGGCCGTGAATTTCGCCCTGATGCGCTTGATGTGCGCGAGGCTGACGCTCTTGGTGAGGTAGTCATCGGCCCCGAGCCTGAGACCCGAGACCACGTCGAGATCACTTTCACGCGCACTGAGAAAGATAATCGGCAACTTTGGATGGTCCTGCCGGAGCAATCTGCACAGATCGAAACCGGCTTCACCGTGAGCACCCAGCCCGATATCGAGAAGGACGACATCCGGTATACGGACAGCTACCGCGGCCAGGCAATCCGCAACCGAGGCCTGTGCCTCGACGTCGAAGCCGGCACGCCCAAGGGCCAAAGTGTAGTTGTCGCTGAGATCGGGCTCGTCCTCGACGAGCAGGATGCGACGTCGACTGTCCGTCTCGTCGGTCATGATTGATCAGAATTGCTCGTAATGCCTGCAGCTTGTATCGGCCGGGTGTCCCGCCGGGGGAGTGAGATGAGCGCTGACCTCCACGAACCGGCGCTCTGCCATGCATGATACTGATCTCATCGCTCCTGCCTGCACATCGCACCCAGGCGCGACTTCAGCTGGCCCGAAATCGGCGGCCCTGATATCGGCGACCCTGACATCTGCGACCCTGACATCTGCGACCCTGACATCGGCGGCGCTGGCGCTGACCATCCTGCTGCTGTTCGGATCGTCCACGGCGCGACCCGATGAAACGCGCCCGGCCGTCGATCCATCGAGCGAGACACCCGGCAGCGGATTTCTCGAACTGCACGACGGCGATTCCAGCTTCGACGCCGTGCTGCTCGACACTGATTTCACGCTAAATGTCCACGGGCTACTTGCCGAGCTGACGCTGGTGCAGAGGTTTCGCAACACCACTGATCACTGGCTCGATGGCCGTTACCTCTTCCCGCTGCCTGAACAGGCGCCGGTGCGCGGACTTGCGCTGCGCGTCGGCGAGCGCCTCGTGACCGGCCGCGTCATGAAGCGCGCAGCGGCCGAGGCCGAATTCGATCAGGCCAGAGCGTCGGGGAAAGTTGCCGGGCTGATCGAACAGCAGCGTCCCAACCTGTTTACCGCACGAGTGGCGAGCATTCCTCCCGGGCTGCCTTGCAGGTTCGGCTGAGTATTCTGCTGCCAGTCCACGTCGATGACCGAAAACTGTCATTGACCTTGCCGACCACACTGACACCGCGCTACGCGAATGCCGCTCGGCCAGCACCCGAAATCACCGCGGCACACATACTGCCGAAGGAGCTCATCCGCGGACCTCGCCTGAACCTGAAGGCCGTGATCGGCCCCGATCTCGACACGAACAAGATCAGCAGCCCATCCCATCAACTCGCGGTCATCGACGGCACGATCTCACTGAACGATGTAACGATGGACCGGGATGTGGTTCTCGAGTGGCCGTTTCCGGCCGCGGTCATGAAAGGCGGCATTGCCGACGCGGTCGTCGTCGCGACCCACCAGGGCGTCTCCTACACGCAAGTGCTCATGGCGCCGCCTGCACCGGCGACAAGAGCCGATGACCTGCGCCTATCCCGTGAACTGGTTCTCGTCATCGATACGTCCGGATCGATGGCGGGGGATGCGATCGATGCCGCACGGGAAGCGGCGCTGAACGCTCTCGATGGCCTGCAGCCGGGCGATCGTTTCGAGGTGATCGAATTCGATGATCGCACGCGTTCGCTGTTCGGTTCGCCCGCGGAGGCAGACGACAGGAACCTCCGTATCGCCAGGCGCTTCATTCAGCGGCTCGAGGCTGATGGTGGCACCGAAATGGCACCCGCCCTCGCCCGCGCCCTGATCCACGAGGGCGACGACACGGCCGCCACCACCGTGCGCCAGGTAGTCTTCCTTACTGACGGCAGCATCACCGACGAGCGCGCGCTCCTGCAGCAGATATCTCGCGACATCGGCACTAAGAGACTCTTCACGGTGGGAATCGGTCAGGCACCGAACGCCTGGTTCCTGCACAAGGCCGCGTCCATCGGCGGCGGTACGGCACTGACCTTGCGCGACGTCGATGCGGTGGAAAATCGGGTAACGCGCGATACGGCGGCGGCCCACGAGGTTGCGGTTCCCAACGTGATACCTGCAGGCAACACGATGCTCGCCATCGCGATGCCACAGGGTGCAGCAGGCATACACACCCTGGCGTGGCTCGGCGCGCTCACCGGCTTTCTCGGCGCGTTTTTCGTGAGACTCGGCCGTCGCTCGCGACTGAGCCCGGCACGATGACTTCCCGGATCGCCTGTGCTCGCGTCTCCGCCTGTGCCCGCGTCTCCCTTGTCATCGGCGTGATCATGATCGGGCTGGCGGGAGTGGCGATGGTCCAGGCAGGCTGGATGGCCGGCAAGGCACAAGCAGCGCAGTGGTTGCTCGAGCGCGCCTGGTCTGACGCACGGGATCACCCTGCTTTACCGCGCCCCTGGCCCTGGGCCGACATCACCCCGGTGGCACGTCTGTCGATCGAGAATACGGCCTTGTCGCGACTGGTACTGCAGGACGCCTCGGGTGAAGCGCTGGCCTTTGGCCCGGGCCTGGTGGCTGGCGTACCCGAACAGGCGATGCACGCCACTGTCGTTCTCGGTGGCCATCGCGACAGCCATTTCGCCTTCCTGCAGTATCTTTCCATCGGCACGGTAATACAACTCGAGGACAGGGCAGGCGTCATCCATCGCTACAGACTCTTCGCCACAGATGTGATCGACACCGCCACGGGCGTACAGGCAATCGCGACCGATCGACCGGGACTCGTGCTGATCACCTGCTTCCCCTTCACCGCCGTACCGCCTGGCGGCACCCTGCGCTTTGTGGCAAGTGCTCGGTTGATCGTTGCACCGGCATGACCATGCTAGGGTCGGTCCAACGATGATCCGTAGCGGTTCCCCTCAACAACGCCATGCGCTTCTCCTCCATGCGCCTCTCCTCCATGAGCTTCTCCTCCTTGACGAATCGGATCGCCGATGACGCGCTCGGCGACGCGCCAGATCCGTGGGAGGTTCACTTTCGTGCGCTGGAGCGAATCGCGGCAGGTGAGGACATCACGCTGCTCAGTATTGGCCAGGAAGCAGATCATCGAACCCCGGTGGCCATCGTCGATGCAGCGATCGAGAGCCTGCACGCGGGCGAGCATCACTATGCCGACGTATCCGGGATGCCGCGGCTGCGCGCCGCCATTGCCCGCTACCACGAGCAATTGACGCGACAACGGCTGGGTGCAGAACGGGTAACCGTGTTTGCCGGCGCACAGAATGCGCTCTTTTCCTGCGCCCAGGTGCTGCTCGAAGCGGGTGACGAAGTGATTCTCATTGCACCTTGGTACACGACTTACCCCGCCACTTTCACCGCCAGCGGCGCAAGGCTTGTGAGCGTCGAGACAACTGCCGAGACCGCGCATCGCCTCGACGCCAGGGCGATAGCCGACGCCATCACGCCACACACACGAGTGCTTGTGCTCAATGTGCCGGGAAATCCGGTCGGTCGATGCCCGACTCCGGAAACCCTCGCCGAGATCGTCGCGTTATGTGTCGAACACCGGGTCTGGCTGGTACTCGACACGGTCTACCTCGATATCGTGTCGAGCGAGAATGTGCCCTTGCCGCACGATCTGCCTGGCGCTGATGAGATTCTGATCACGGTTGGCAGTCTTTCAAAGTCTCACCGCATGAGCGGCTGGCGAATCGGTTGGGCTGCAGGCCCTCCTGCGCTTGCTCGCCATTTCGCCAAGCTCTCGATGTGCATGCACTACGGGCTACCCCCGTTCGTCATGCAGGCGGCTACGCACGCCATCGAGGCAGCCGCTGACACGCCCGCGATCGTCAGGGCTGCCATCCAGGAGCGACGCAAGCGCGCTTTGCGTGCGCTCCATGACATATCCCCGGCCAGATTGCTGGACAGTGGCCGAGGCATGTTCATCCTGCTTGATGTCGCCCCGCTCGGCATCGACGCGCGCGATTTCGCCCTGGCACTGCTCGATAGTCACGGTGTGGCCGTACTCCCCTGTATTGGATTCGGACCCGGTGGCGAGACTCTCGTCCGGATCGGCCTGTGTGTCGACGGCGACCGGCTCGAGCGCGCCTGTCATGCCGTCCGCCGATGCCTTGCCGAGCAATTGCCGGGATCGTGACCGTGGCTTACTCCGTCGCATTTACGTCGCATGGCGGAATTCGAAACTCAATCGCCCAGTTTGTTCGCCGATAGCGCTACCATCGAGCGAAGCTGATGAAGGAGAGTTCCCCCGTGAACCGGATTCCCCGTCGACCGCCTGCAACCGTTCTCATGGCCGTATTGGCGACTTGGGTTCTGAGTGGTTGCGCCGGCACCGTTGGTAGCGTGATTCCCGAGTCGAGTCGCGACACCAGCGGCCGCTACGACGGCTTGTGGACGACGAGCGTGAAATCACCCGGTGGTCGCCAGAACATCGAGCGCTGGCAGTTCAACTGCGCTGCGCAGGATTTCGCGTTCGATATCACCATCAAGGATGGGCTGGTGCAGTTTGCCAACCAGGCAGACAACCAGAAGCTCACCGAGAGAAGCTATGTCGACGAAGACGGCCGATTCCGGCTTGAACTACCGCTTGATGCGAAGGCGCGCGCAGGTGGCGGCTCGGACTCGCAGATCAGTGACGGTCGCATCACCGTCATCCTCGAAGGCGAACTTTCTGGCGACGAACCCAAGGGCTTCTATACGGCGGGGGTCGCCCAGTTCCTGAATCGCGGCTGCCGCTATCCTGTGGACTACGAAGCCAAGGGCTGAAACTACCGAGTCACGTCGCGGGCGGGTCGAGTCAGGCGGATCCCTCAGGCGGGTCACATCAGGCGGGTCGCGGGACACGCCCTTCGAGCCAGCGAAAGAACACCACAATGACTCCGGTCAGGCAAATGTAAATGGCTGCGACAAACAGTAGCGGTTCGTAGACACGATACGTTTCCTGGCGAACGATGGTACCGACGCCATAGACTTCGAACACGGTGATGGTAGCAGCCAAAGGTGTCGACTTGAGCGTCAGCACGAACTCACCGGCGAGCGTCGGCAACACGTTCTGCAGCGCACGCGGTAACCAGATGCGCCGCAAGAGCGTGAAGGGTCGCATCCCGAATGCACGGGCCGCCTCGAGTTCCCCCTTGGGCACCCCCTTGAAGGCCCCGCGCATGACTTCGCCCTCATAACCTGCAACGCTCAGGGTGAATGCCAACACCGCATACGGAAACGCATCGCGCAGAATAGGCCAGAGGAAGGAATCGCGAATACCCGGCATCAATGGAAACAGGGAGCCGAGCCCGTAGTAGAGCAACCAGAGCTGAATGAGCAGTGGCGTGCCTCGAATCGCCGTACAGAAGCCGCGTGCGATTGCCGCAAGCCAGCGCGGGCCGGTGACCTGCACCAGCCCGATGGGTATCGCCAGCGCCATGCCGAACGTGATCGACAGTAGCAGTAGCTCCAGCGTGAGCAGCAAGCCGTCAAAAAAGCGCGGCAGATACTCGATGACCCAGTCCCAGCGCATCAGACGAGCTCCGGCTGGCCGCGACGTGAGCGCTTCTCGAGACGTCGGAATAACACGTTCGAGATCAGCGTGAGACAAAGGTACAAGCCTGCCGCCACCAGGAAGAACAGGAAGTAGGCGCGCGTCGAGCCGGCTGCCTGACGCGTCGTCAAGGCAAGTTCCGAAAAACCGACCACGGCCAGCAGCGCCGTGTCCTTCAGCACGATGAGCCAGAGGTTGGAAAGCCCGGGCAATGCAAACGGCACCATTGCCGGAATGGTGATGCGACGAAGCACTTGTACGGGACGCATGCCGAATGCGGCAGCTGCTTCGAGCTGGCCTCGTGGTACTGCACGCATGGCGCCACGGATGACCTCCGTGGCATAGGCGCCCTGCACGATGCCGAGCACCGCAATGCCTGCCACCAGACCGCTGATGTCGACGGGCTGAAAGCCTGCGCTCTGGAGGACCTCGTTGATCAACTGCGTACCCGCGTAGTACAGCAGCAGAATCAATACAAGCTCGGGGACGGCGCGGATGAGCGTGGTATAGATTTCCAGAAGCCAGCGCAGCGGCGCGCTGCCGTGCAGCTTGCCGAGCGCCCCGCCAAGACCGATCAACAATCCCAGTGCAAAGGCGCCGAGCGCTATCTGCAGCGTGCTTGCCAGACCCTTGAGCAGGTTCAGGCCCCAGCCATCGCTGAACGACAGGTAGCCAAGACTCTGGACGAAGTCGTTCAAGCG
>Ga0209828_1000942_pt1 | contig 27410 bp, 33 predicted proteins | sample MaitaG_FD_187429 | JGI IMG/M metagenome (GOLD analysis project Ga0209828, IMG submission 187429) | Marine algal microbial communities from Maine, USA - Maine_Asex2 metaG (SPAdes) (version 2) | ecosystem: Host-associated > Algae > Red algae > Unclassified | place: Maine, USA | collected 2015-01-05
CACCGCCGCTGAAGCTCCTGCCGCTGAAGACACCGCCGCTGAAGCTCCTGCCGCCCCAGTCGCAGAGGCTGCCGCTGCTCCCGCCGTTGTCGAGGGCGAAGTTGCCTCGAAGCGCAAGGTCCGCGAGGGCACTGTCGTGTCGAACAAGATGGACAAGACGGCCGTCATTGTTGCGACCGACCGAGTCCGCCACCGTCGCTATAACAAGACGGTGCAGCGCGATAAGCGGCTCTACGTCCATGACGAGGACAACACCATGAACATCGGTGACGTTGTTCGCATCGTCGAAACACGTCCGTTGTCGAAGAACAAGCGCTGGCGCCTCCTTGAGGTCGTCGAGCGGGCCCGCTAGGCCCGGCTCTCCGAAGGAACCAATCCGATGATTCAGCAAGAATCCAGACTCAAGGTCGCAGACAACTCCGGCGCCCGTGAAGTCCTTTGCATCAAGGTGCTTGGCGGCTCACGTCGCCGCTATGCCTCGATTGGCGATGTGTTTGTCGCCACCGTGAAGGACGCCATGCCCGGCGCCGCCGTGAAGAAGGGCGAAGTCGTCAAGTGCGTCGTCGTCCGTGTGAAGAAAGAAAAGCGCCGTCCAGACGGCAGCTACATCCGCTTTGACGAAAACGCTGCAGTGCTGATCAACGATCAGATGCAGCCGCGTGGAACTCGTATCTTCGGCCCAGTCGGCCGTGAGCTGCGTGACAAGAAGTTCATGCGCATCGTCTCCCTGGCCCCAGAGGTTCTCTGATGTCAAAGATCAAGAAGGGTGACCGCGTCGTCGTGCTTTCGGGCAAAGACCGCGGAGCCGAAGGAACCGTGTCGGCGGTGTATCCGAAGAAGGGCACCGTTCTCGTCGACGGCGTGAACATCGTGCGTAAGCACATGGCCGCCACCAGCGAAACGATGCAAGGCGGCATCATCGACAAAGACATGCCGCTACCACTTTCGCGAGTGGCCGTTGTCAGTCCTTCCGATGGCAAGCCGACCCGCGTCGGTTTCCGCATCGAAGACGACGGCACCAAGGTCCGTATCTGCAAGCGCACGGGAGCTGACATCAAATGAGCACCGTTGTCGAAACGGCACCTCGCCTCAAGAAAAAGTACTTCGACGAGATCCAGGGCCCCCTGGGTGAAGAACTCAACCTGAGCAACATCATGCAGGTTCCTCGTCTCGAAAAGATTGTCGTCAATATGGGCGTCGGCGCGGCAACGCAGCAGGCCAAGCTCCTCGACGGCGCAATCACCACGTTGGCCACGATCACGGGCCAGCAGCCAGTCACCACGCGAGCGAAGAAGTCGATCGCAAACTTCAAGCTTCGTGAGGGCAACCCGATCGGCGCAAAGGTGACCCTTCGCGGCGACCGCATGTGGGAGTTCTTCGACCGGCTCATGACGCTGGCGATTCCCCGAATTCGTGACTTCCGTGGCTTGCCCACGAAGTCCTTCGATGGGCGCGGCAACTACACCTTTGGTGTCACCGAACAGCTCATCTTTCCCGAGATCGAATACGACGATGTCGATATCACCCGTGGTATGGACATCACGATCGTTACAACCGCCACCAACGATGCTGAAGGGCGCGCTCTGCTCGACGCCTTCAGCTTTCCGTTCCGACGGGAGGCCTGATAATGGCTAAGAAAGCGCTCATCCAGAAACAGCAGCGAACCCCGAAGTTCAAGGTTCGTGGCTACACGCGGTGCCGCCGTTGTGGTCGGCCCCGCTCGGTGTATCGCAAGTTCGGCCTCTGCCGGGTCTGCCTGCGCGACATGGCGCACAAAGGCGAGATTCCCGGTCTGACCAAGGCTTCCTGGTAGGTGATGCAAAAATGATGACTGATCCTGTAGCTGACATGCTCACTCGTATTCGCAACGCGAACATCGCGATGCACGACGAGGTGATCATGCCGGCCTCGAAACTGAAGCTGGCACTAGCCAACGTTCTGAAGTCCGAGGGTTACATCGGCGAGTTCGATGTTGAAGAAGCCGAAGGGCGCCCGGGCCAGAACTTGACGATCCGCATGAAGTACTCGCCCGAGCGCGAGCGCGTCATCTCGGGTCTGGAACGTGTCTCGAAGCCCGGTCTCCGGGTGTACTCGAAGTCTCATGAGGTTCCCCGTGTTATCGGTGGTCTCGGCGTTGCCGTGCTATCGACCAGCAAGGGCCTTATGACCGATCGCGAAGCACGCCGCCGCCGCATGGGTGGCGAAGTGCTCTGCTACGTCTGGTAGGTCGCCATGTCACGTATCGGTAATTCGCCAGTCCCTGTCCCGTCCGGCGTCGATATCTCCATCAGTGGGTCATCGATCACCGCGAAGGGCCCTAAGGGCGAACTCGACATGAACGTTCCCGAGCAGATCACGCTTCGCCAAGATGGCGACGAGATCGTCGTTGAACGACCCGACAACGAAGGTGAGTCCAAGGCGCTTCATGGGCTGACTCGATCGTTGGTGAACAACATGATCATCGGTGTCAACGAAGGGTTCCGGAAGGAACTTGAGATCGTTGGCGTTGGTTACCGTGCCGCAGCCAAGGGCAAGAACGGCCTTGAACTGCAGCTCGGTTTCAGCCACCCGGTGAACTACCAAGCGCCGGACGGCATCGAATTCGATGTTCCCGAGCAAACCAAGATCTCTGTCATCGGCATCGACAAGCAGAAGGTCGGCCAGGTGGCCGCCGAGATCCGTGCCTTCCGGAAGCCAGAGCCCTACAAGGGCAAGGGCATCCGCTACGTCGGTGAGTACGTCATCCGCAAAGCCGGTAAGGCCGCGAAGTAGGAATCATGGCGAAAGTATCGAGAAACAAACAACGAGCTCGTCGACAGGTCCGAGTACGCAAGCGCGTGCATGGCACCGCCGAGCGCCCCCGCTTGGCCGTCCACCGCTCGAACAAGCACATTTCGGCTCAGGTCATCGACGACTATGCCGGTCGCACGTTGGCCTCGGCATCGACGCTCGAAACCGACTTGCGCTCCGATGGCACCAGCAACGCCGCCGCCGCATCGTCGGTCGGTCAGCTTGTGGCCGAGCGAGCCAAGTCAGCAGGCATTAGCCAGGTCGTATTCGATCGTGGCGGAAACATCTATCACGGACGGGTCGCCGCTTTGGCCGACGCCGCCCGTGAAGCAGGACTGGAGTTCTGATGGCTCAGCACAATGATCAAGGCGATGGCCAGCTGCGCGACTCACGCGTGATCAACATCAACCGTGTTGCCAAGGTCGTCAAGGGTGGTCGACGTTTCTCGTTCACCGCGCTTGTCGTCATCGGCGACGGTGCTGGTCGAGTCGGTCTCGGCTACGGCAAGGCCAAAGAGGTCCCGCTGGCAATCCAGAAGGGCACCGAAGAGGCTCGTCGCAACCTGTTCAGCGTTCCTCTCACTGCAGGAACCATCACCCACCCCATCGTCGGTACCAATGGTGCCGGCCGGGTGCTGATGAAGCCCGCTGCTCCGGGTACCGGTGTCATCGCCGGTGGCGCTGCTCGCATCATTCTCGAAGAAGCCGGCGTGCACGACGTGTTGTGCAAGTCGCTCGGTTCGTCGAATGGCATCAACATCGCTCGGGCCACGATCAACGGCCTCCGGTCGCTCAAGCGCCCCGACGAGATCGCCCGCCTTCGTGGCCTCGACGCCGCCGAGTTCACGCCCGCACCGTTGCTGGCCGCCTACAACGAGTCTGAGAAGTCGCACACGGCATCTCGTTCCGGTGGTGTCCGTTGATGGCTATCAAGGTGACACAAACCGGCTCGACGATCGGCACGAAGCCCAAGCAGCGCGGCACGCTCCGCTCGCTCGGCCTTGGTCGCATCGGCAAGAGCAACACCCTTCCCGACCGCCCCGAGATCCGGGGAATGATCGCGAAGGTCCCCCACCTCATTTCGGTCGAAGAAGTCAGCGACAGCTGATCTTCTGTCTCGTACAGGGAAATTCTGATGAAGATTCATGATCTCAAACCGGCACCCGGATCAACCAAGCGCGCGAAGCGCAAGGGCCGCGGTATCGGCGGCCACGGCGGCAAGACCGCTGGTCGTGGTTCGAAGGGCCAGCGCGCACGTAACACCGTGCGAGTCGGCTTCGAAGGTGGCCAGATGCCACTGCACAAGCGGGTGCCGAAGCTGCGAGGCTTCAACAACCCGTTCCGCATCGAGTACCACGCGGTCAACCTCGACACGATCAACGATTGCGGCCTGAGTGATGTCTCACCCGAAGCGTTGTTCGAGCAGGGCTTGGTCGGCAAGAACGACCTCGTCAAGGTCCTTGGACGCGGCGAAATATCGCGTGCCGTCACGGTGAAAGCACACGCTTTTTCGGAATCGGCTGCCTCAGCTATCGAAGGCGCGGGCGGTACCGTTGAGAGACTGCCCCTCCCGTTCAAGCAGGGTCGCCCTGCTGCCAACGGAAGCGCTCACCAGAACCGGTAAACCGGTTCTCCGTTTCGGCCTTCGAATACCAAAGGGACTCCCGTGCTCGCCACGTTTACCAATATTCGCAACGTCATGCGCATTCCGGATCTGCGCAACAAGATCCTGTTCACGATCGCAATGCTCGTCATCTATCGCATCGGTGCGTTCATCCCGGCTCCCGGCATCAACGTCGACGCGGTCACCGCGTTGCGGGCCCGAGCCGAAGACGGTGGCGTCCTGTCGTTCCTGCAGTTGTTCTCGGGCGGCGCGCTCACCCAGTTCGCCGTGTTCTCGTTGGGCATCTTCCCGTACATCACTGCCTCGATCATCATGCAGATCATGGGTGTTGTTGTTCCTCGCATCGAGCAATGGCAGGAACAAGGAGCGGTTGGGCAGCGCAAGATCACCCAGTGGACTCGCTACCTCACGATCTCGATCGGCATTGTGCAGGCAACTGGCTTTGCGTTCCTGTTCCACCAGGGTGGCGGTGGCCTCGGCATCGGTGGCGGTGCCGGAACCGGCCTCGACCTTTTGCCGACCTTCAACTTTCTCACTGTCTCCATGGTGGTCATCACCTTGACCGCCGGTACTGCGCTGCTGATGTGGATGGGCGAGCTCATCACGCAGAAGGGAATCGGCAACGGCATGTCGATCATCATCTTCGCCGCCGTTGTTGCCGCTCTTCCGAATCAGCTCTCACTCGTCAAGGAGAACGCCGGGTGGGTCTGGCTGATCAGCATCCTTCTTATGTACGTCGCGATGCTGTTCGTGATCGTCTACGTCGAGCAGGGCCAGCGTCGTATTCCGGTGCAGTTCGCGAAGCGCGTTGTCGGGCGCCGCATGTATGGCGGTCAGAGCACGTACATCCCGCTCAAGGTCAACCAGTCCGGTGTTATCCCGATCATCTTCGCCAGCTCGGTGCTGTACCTGCCGCAGCTGGTCGCCGTGGTGCTTCCGCCTGAAGGTTGGGGCGCCGCCGTGCAGCGTTGGGTCGACACCCACCTCGTGCGACCGGGCGACCCGATCTACCTCATCATCTTTGGTCTGCTGATTATCGGCTTTGCCTACTTCTACACCGCGATCACCTTCGATCCGGTGAAGCAGGCCGACACGATCCGCAAGCAGGGTGGCTTCATCCCCGGTATCCGCCCCGGCCCTCAGACCGAGCGATACCTGGCCAAGATCTTGGCTCGTATCACGTTGCCTGGCGCCCTCTTCATCGCTGCGGTGGCATTGCTGCCGGCGTTGGTGCTCAGCATCGTGCTTCCCGACGACACTTCAGGTGCGTTCGGCTTCACCGGTATCTCGATCTTGATCGCCGTCGGTGTGGCCCTTGAAACAATGAAGCAGATCGATAGCCAGCTCATGATGCGTAATTACGAGGGCTTCCTCAAGTAATCATGACCGGCCCGTCGACCGAGACCGCCTCCATGGTCAACCTCATCATCTTCGGCCCTCAGGGGTCCGGCAAAGGCACGCAGTGCGCGCACCTCGTCGAACGATATGGCTGTGTCCATGTCTCGACCGGTGACATGTTGCGCGCCGCGGTTGCGGCGGAGACCGAACTTGGCAAGCAGGCCAAGGCGGTCATGGACAGTGGCGGGTTGGTGCCTGATGACGTCATGAATGGCATCGTCGGTGAGCGACTGACCGACGCCGACATCGTCGAGAATGGCGTGTTGCTCGACGGCTTCCCGCGTACTCCCGTTCAGGCGGAAACGCTGGCCGAAATGATGGTGCCGCTCGGTGGCATGACCGCGGGCATCAACCTCGATGTCCCGTATGAAGAATGTAAAGCCCGCATGCTCGACCGCGGGCGCAACGATGACACCCCAGAAGCGATCGACAAGCGCTTGGGTCTCTACGAAGAAATGACGGCGCCGCTCATTGCCTGGTTTGGCGATCAGCAGCTGCTCGAAGTAGTCGACGGCCTCGGGACCGAAGACGAGGTCGCAGACCGCATCGCGACCGCCGTTGACCGCAGGTTGGCCAATAACTCTGACACCCCATAGACTGTTCTGTCGGCTCGACGCAGGTTTGCGGCGCACCGACACCCCAAGCAGGTAGGACGCTACCTGCGCGACGGAAGGCAATGCCCTGGCGAAAAAAGAAGACGCGATCCTTGTTGAAGGGACCGTTCTTGAATCCCTCCCCAACGCAATGTTTCGCGTTGAGTTAGACAACGGACACGAAGTCCTGGCCCATATTTCCGGCAAGATGCGCATGCACTACATCCGCATTCTCCCGGGCGACAAGGTCCAGGTCGAACTCACTCCTTACGACCTCCAACGAGGTCGCATCACCTACCGGTACAAGTAGCCGGAAACCACCTCACCTCACCAGAACGAGAATCTCTTGAAAGTACGACCCAGCGTCAAAAAGATGTGTGACAAGTGCCGCGTGATCCGACGTCACGGCCGAGTGCGAGTCATCTGTTCGAACCCCCGACACAAGCAGCGGCAGGGCTGATTTATGGCACGTATCTCCGGCGTTGATATTCCCCGTGACAAGCGGGTTCTGATATCTCTCACCTACATCTATGGCATCGGCCCCACGACGGCCACGATCCTGTTGAGTGCAACGGGTATCGATCCGAACACGCGGGTCCGCGACCTCTCCGACCAGGAAGTCGCAACGCTGCGTGGCTACATCGAGCAGAACCTCCGCGTGGAAGGTGACCTGCGCCGCGAAGTCCAGCAGGACATCAAGCGCAAGATGGAGATTGGCAGCTACCAAGGCATCCGGCATCGCCGTGGCCTTCCCGTCCGCGGTCAGCGGACGCACACGAACGCCCGTACCCGCAAGGGTCCGAAGAAGACCGTTGCGGGCAAGAAGAAGGTATTGAAGTAATGGCTCAGCCAAGTCGTAAGAAGCGTGAGAAGAAAAATGTCACGCATGGCATCGCTCACATCAAGAGCTCGTTCAACAACACGATCATCTCGATCACGGATCAGCAGGGCAACGTGATTTCGTGGGCCTCCGCCGGCAACGTCGGTTTCAAGGGTTCTCGTAAGTCCACGCCGTTCGCCGCTCAGACCGCAGCCGAGCAGGCTGCTCGCAAGGCCATGGAACATGGTTTGCGCCGGGTCGACGTGCACGTCACCGGTCCAGGTTCTGGTCGCGAGACCGCTATTCGTTCATTGCAGAACATCGGCATCGAAGTGACCGGCATCAAAGATGTTACGCCGGTTCCCCACAACGGTTGCCGCCTACCTAAGCGTCGGAGGGTCTGACATGTCGCGTTACACCGGTCCGAGAGCACGAGTCTCTCGCCGCCTTGGCACCAACATCTGGGGCACGAAGGGCGAAACAATCGCCCTCGATAAGCGCCCGTACCCGCCCGGCGATCATGGCCGCACCCGCCGCCGTGGCAACGTTTCTGAGTACCTCCTCCAGTTGCAAGAGAAGCAGAAGGCGCGTTTCGCCTACGGTCTCACCGAACGACAGTTCCGCAACATCTACGAAGAGGCCAACCGCCGCGAAGGTGTGACCGGCGAGAACATGCTCCGGTACCTCGAGTGCCGCCTCGACAACGTGATCTATCGCTCCGGCGTCGCGGCAACCCGCCCGCAGGCTCGTCAGTTCGTGAATCACGGCCACATCGATGTCAACGGCAAGCGGGTCACGATCCCGAGCTTCCGAGTCCGCAAGGGCGACATCGTGACCGTACGTACGAAGTCTCGTTCGGGCGCCACTTTCGTGTGGAACAAGGACGTACTTGATCGCCAGGCTCCGGCGTGGCTCGATTCGGGCGACGATGGTTGGTCGCACACGATCCGGGAGCTTCCGGTTCGCGAGCAGATCGACATCCCCGTACGCGAACAGCTCATCGTCGAGCTGTACAGCAAGTAAACGAACGCAAGAAAGAACAGCCGCCCCCCAGTCGGGGTGGGCGTCCCGTCGCAGGGGCGTGGTGGTTTTGGCAGCAGTCTCAAGTAGTGCAGCCCCCGCAGGGTTGTACGACTGAATAAAGGTGGCAATTGATGCTCGTAATTCAGCGCCCGTCCGTCGAAGCGGTCAACGAAGAATCAGACAACCGACAGAAGTTTGCGATCGGACCCCTTGAGCCGGGCTTTGGTCACACGATGGGCAACTCGCTTCGCCGCACGCTGCTTTCCTCGATTCCCGGTGCTGCGGTTACGCAGGTCCGGTTCGACGAGGCCCTGCACGAGTTCGACACCCTGCCCGGTGTCACCGAGGATGTCACCGACATTCTTCTGAACATGAAGGACCTCGTCCTGCGGTCGCACTCTGACGAGCCAGTCACACTGCGCCTCGACGTGCGCGGCCCGGCCGATGTCACCGCAGCTGAGCTGCAGGTGAACCCGGAGGTCGAGGTGCTAGACACCGATCTTCACATCGCGACCCTGAACTCGAAGGGCCGCCTTGCCGTCGACATCACTGTCGAGCGGGGCAGCGGTTATGTCTCGGCCGATCAGCACGACACGGGTGCCACCATTGGTGTTATCCCGATCGACGCGATCTACTCGCCGGTTCGTCGGGTGTCGTTCGAGGTTGAGCCAACTCGCGTTGAGCAGTCGACCAACTACGACCGCCTTGTTCTCGACATCCACACCGATGGTTCGATCAGCCCGCGTGAAGCGCTGGCATCGGCTGGCGGCACGCTGCGTAACCTCGTGCAGTTGGTCGAAGAGATGAGTGACGAGCCCCAGTCGTTGGCCCTCACCGATATCGCCCAGATCGATCAGGTTTCTCCGGACCTCGACAAGCCGATCGAAGACCTCGATCTGTCCGAGCGTCCTCGCAACTGCCTCAAGCGGGCCCAGGTCAACACCGTGGGCGAGCTCGTGCAGAAGACCCCCGACGACCTGCTGGCTATTACCAACTTCGGCCAGAAGTCGCTCGACGAAGTAACTGACAAGCTCGACGAGCGAGGTCTCTCGCTCGCAACCAGAGGCTAAGGAACATGCCGGCAACTCCCAAGAAGGGCCGTCGTTTCGGCGGCTCGTCGCAGCACCAAAAACTCATGATGGCGAACCTCGTCGCGTCGCTCGTTGCGGCCGAAGGTATCACCACCACCGAGGCCAAGGCGAAGGCCATGCGCCCGATCGCCGAGAAGATGATCACGAAGGCGAAGAACGGTGGTTTGCACAACCACCGTCAGATCATCAAGTTCCTGAACGATCGTGAGATCGCCGACAAGCTGATGGAAGAAGTCGGTCCGCGCTACGCCGATCGCCCGGGTGGTTACACCCGGATTCTCAAGATCGGTCCTCGCACGGGCGACAAGGCGCCAATGGCGCGCATCGAACTGGTCTGAGAACCGTTGGGCGCTGAGCGCCTGCCCGGTTCCCGAGATCGCGCATGCGGCTTGCTCTCGGACTGACCTATGACGGTGGACGGTTTCGCGGCTTTGCCGTGAACCCTGACGTCGTGACCGTCGCCGGCGTTCTACAGAACGCTCTGGCGAAGATCTACGGCCAATCGATCATGGTCACCTGCGCTGGGCGAACCGATGCCGGCGTTCATGCGCGCGGGCAAGTCGTCACGTTCGATGTCCCCGATGCTGATGATCCGGTGCGGGCGTTGTCACCCCAAAAGCTGCAGCGATCGCTGAACGCGATGTGCGGCGATGATGGTGTGGTGGTCGATTGGGCGCGGGTTGTCGACAGTGATTTCGACGCACGGGGTTCGGCATTGGCCCGGTCGTATCGGTACACGGTGTTATCGCAGCCGTGGCCGGATCCGATTCGGCGAGGTCAGGTGTGGCACGTGCGGCATCCGCTGGATCTTGCGGCGATGCGCGATACCGCGACGGTGTTTGTGGGGGCTCACGACTTTACGTCGTTCTGTCGGCGCAAGGATGTGGTCGTTGATGGTGAGACCATCGTCGCCAGCAATATCCGGCGGGTTCGGTCGACCGACTGGGTCGAAGTCACGAGCGAACCGGCCGACGATGAGGCCGATCGGGTTGGGCGCGTGTGGGGGGAGCTCCGGTTTGATATTACCGCCAACGCGTTCTGCACACAGATGGTGCGATCACTTGTCGCCGCGTTGGTCGAGGTTGGGCTTGGCCGCAACGATCGAACCGGTATCGAGCTCTTGTTGGCGGCTCGCGATCGGCAGCTCGCAAGCGCCGTCGCCCCGCCGCAAGGTTTGGTGCTCTGGAACGTCGAGTACTGAACGCTCGGCATATGGAAAGCTCGTAGGTCATGACCGATCTGGTGCTAACTGAACGTCCGAGCGAGCGGATCGCTCATGTGCAGCTGAATCGGCCGAAGCGGCGGAACGCGCTGACCGGCCCGTTGGCTGACCAGCTCGGCGATGCGATCGAAACACTCAACGCCGACGACGCGGTGACCGTGCTGGTGCTTGGCGGCACCGGGGGTGCGTTCTGTTCTGGCCTCGACCTCAAGGAGTTTGGTCAGCATCCGCAGCCCGACTGGGTGCCCCAGTTCGGCCACAAGTGGCAACGCGTGCATCGGGCCCTGTTCGACTCGAACCTCGTCATTGTCGGGGCGCTGGAGCGGGCTGCGGTGAACGGCGGCGCGGCGCTGGCGTTGGCGTGCGACCTCCTGATCGCCGGCGACGAATCGTTCTTGCAGGTCGGCGAGATCCAGCAGGGCATGGCGGCGCCGATGAACATGGCCTGGCTACGGCTGCGGTTCAGCGAAGCGGTTGCTGGTCGGCTGGCGCTGCTCGGCGATCGGGTGGCCGGCCCCGAGCTCGTGCGCCTTGGCGTCGCCTATCAGTCGGTGCCCGATGCCGACGTTGTGTCTGCCGCTCTCGCTCTGGCCGAGCGACTTGCGGGCCACGATCCCGATGGCGTCCGGCGAATCAAGACCTCCCTGCGTCGCACCGTCGTGACCGACACCGCCGAGGAGTGGGTCGCTCGAGCACTCGCCGCCGACCCGATGCCGGGCCGTCGGATGCGCCCGATTGCGGCCGCCGACAAGTAGTCGGCTGGCGTCCGGGTCAATTCTTCGGTAGCTCGCGGAACGGGGTCGCCTTGTCGGGGCCTGGTTCACGAGGCAAGCCGAGGGCTCGTTCGCCAAGGGTGTTGCGCTGAATCTCGTCGGTGCCGCCACCAAGGCTCATTCCGCGACAGTTGAGGATGTGGTAGTTGAAGTAGTCGTCGTCGATGCTGGGCTGGTCGGTGAGGTTGCCGTCCCAGGCCGGCGAGGCGGGGAAGGCGAGCGCGGCGGCGAGGTCGGCGGCGGCGCGACCTTGCTTGGTGCGCCAGAGCTTGCCGATAGATGGGTGGATGCGGCGGGCCCCGATCCAACCGACGATGCGCTCGCCGGCATGCAGGCGAGCGAGTTCTTGTCGAACCACGGGGTCGTCGGTGCGGCCGGCCCGCGCCGCGAGCTCGCGGAGCTGGGCGACGGGGATAGGGGAGCGACCGGCCTTCGAGCGGGATTGCGCGGTGCCACTCATCGACCCGGTTCCCGTTTGGCGGCGTTCGTGACCGAGTAGCGCAACTGCCGTGGCCCATCCGCCGTTCACCTCGCCGACAACCCAATCGCGGGGGATTCGGGCGTCGTCGATGAACACCTCGTTGAACTCGCTGATGCCCGTCATCTGTACGAGCGGGCGCACGGTCACGCCGGGCTGTTCCATCGGGAGGATGAACATAGTGATGCCCCGGTGTTTGGGAGCGTCGAAATCGGTACGGGCGAGGAGGATTGCGTACTGGCTTTGCTGGGCTCCTGACGTCCAAACTTTCTGGCCGTTGACGATCCATTCGTCGCCATCGAGCACCGCGCTGGTTGTTAACGCGGCGAGATCCGAGCCCGAGCCCGGTTCGCTATACATCTGACACCAGACGTCGTCGCCGCGGAGGCCGGCTGCGAGAAAGCGGGCTTTCAGCTCGTCGGTCGCGTAATCGCGAATTGTTGGCAGGGCCATGCCAACCCCGATGCCGAACATGGCGTCTTCCCGAGGCACGCGGCCGCGGCTTTCGTCGCGCCACAACTGGAGTAGTTCGGGGGCGAGGTCACGACCACCGAACTCGACTGGATAGTCGAGTGCGGCCAGGCCGGCATCGAACAGTGCAGCGCGCCACACCTTCGCTCGGGCCTGCGTTCCTTGGACGTCGTCGAGCGCGCTTGGCAGCGCGTCGTCGAAGAACGTCTGGATCTCGGTGCGGAAGTCGGCGCTCGTTGTCATTGGGGGAGGCTCACGGGGCTCAGGTGGCGGGATGTACGTCGCATGTGTTCGCCAGTTTGGCACGGGGGTGAGACGACATGAAATGCATTAACAGGCTTGGCATGTACTTTCATGTCATTTACGTTCATTCCGTCGGTGGGTGACCGTCACATGCGGATGTGACGCTCCTCCGACCAACAAACGACATGGGAGTGGCGTGATGGTTGTTCAGGGTTTGCGGTCGGGCAGTTGGAGACGCTTCCACTGTGGGCGCTTCGGCGTGGTCGCCGTTGTGCTGGCGTTGTGTGTCGGACTTCTCGCGTCGGCATTACCGGTGCTCGGGCTTTCTGTTGCCGAGGCGCAGGATGCGTCTGGTGGCGAGGTTGTCGTCGAGCCGGGAGCGCCGCCGTTGGAGGTGCCCGTGTACGTGCCGCAGCCAATTTTGGAGCCGCCCGCGCCGCAGGAGATCACGTTGGAGATGTCCTTTGGGGCATCGGAATCCGTATCAGCATCGGCATCGGCATCGGTTCAGGCGGCTGCGGCGGCCGGGTCTGCGGCTGCGGCTGCGGATCCAACGGGAGCTGGGTTTCCGGTGCAGGTGTCGCCGAAAGGGCGGGTCGTCCAGGATCAACCGCTGCAGCTGAGCGCGACGAGCGCGGCGAATGCGCCCGGCGCGCAGATTGAGTTCACGATCGGTTTGGTGAGCGTCGACCCGCCGACCGGGGTCGAGGTCGATAGCACCTGCAATGCCAAGGCGGCGGTGTGGAATGCGTTCGCTGGGTCGGATGCGTGGGTCAATGTTCCTGCGGCGCGCGTCGCCGAAGAGGGCTACTACGTCTGGTGTGCGCGTACGCAAGGGGCGACGTCGTGGTCACTTGAGTTTGTGCAGGTTGCGTCGCAGGCAAAGTTAGGACTGCTCGGCCACAACTTGAATCACGCGAACGTCAAAGGTGTGAATGTCGCGACGGGCAACTGGGTGGTGAGTCGCACGGATGTTTCGATTCCGACCATTGGCCCGGAGCTTGCGGTGCATCGGGTGTACAACTCGGCGTCTGCGATTCCCGGCGCGTTCGGCGAGGGTTGGACGTTCAACTACGACATTCGGCTGAATCGAGTTGGGGTCGGGGGCAACCCCGGCGGCTTTGTGCTGCAGCATGCCGACGGCGCGGCGACGGAGTTCGTTGCAGCCGCAAGCGGGAACGGCGCCCCCGTGAAGTGGCAGCCGGCTGCCGGCACAGGTGAAACCGAGACGTTGGTATCAGTGGCCGACGGGTATCTGTTGGAACATCGCGACGGTGGCTCACATCTGTTCGATGCTGGGTCGGGGCGATTGATCGAGATCCGCGATGCGTGGGGCAACAAGTTGGAGCTGACTTACTACAACAACGGGCGGCTGCGGACGGTGGCGGATGTGCGGTCGGGGCGGGAGCTGGCGTTCGTTTGGCAGAACGGCAAGATCAGCACGGTGACTGCACCGGATCCACGTGAAGAGTCCGGCGGCGCCGTCGTGTGGTCATATCGCTATGGCCCCGAGTTGGGAGCGAACGCTGACCGACTGAGTTCGGTCTGCGAGCCGCGCGCCGCTCTAATCGCAAACCGTCCGATTGCGATTTGTGAGGGCTATCGCTGGGACAACGAAGGGGACTCCGCTGCGAACCGGATGGACGGCATTTTCAACCATGTTCGGGGGACGAGCGCCATCCTGGTGAGTGAGGTGAACTATGACGGCTCGGGACGGGTGCTGACGTTCACGGAGCGTCCGGCCACCTCAGTCGCGCACAGCACCACGTTCGAGTACGCGCCGGTTGGAAATCTGTTGTCGCAAAACCTCTGGCATTGGGTGTGCTCGACGAACGAGGAACTTGCCGTCGAGGTACGGCCTTGTACGGCTGGTATCGCCGAGAACGGCGCGTCGAACCGGTGGAGCTACCGGTTCAACACCAAGGGCCAGTTCTACGCGATGAATCCGTTCGGGTCGGGATCGACGCCCACCCGGTACTACTACGACGATGCGGGTCGGCGGTACCGGATCGAGGATCCGCTGTGTGACGAGGCGACGACGTGTGTCGAACATTCGACCGAGTTGTTCTTCGATGATGACGGCGACCTGGTCGCCGAGCGCAACGGCGCGGGCGAGTACAGCTACTACGGCTATGACGATGATCACAACATGACCGCTTCATGTGACCATCGAGCTGGCAACCCGCTGGGGACGCGGTTCGCCAACCTCGCGAGGGCCAACTTCTGCGAGTTAATGGAGTACACGAACGGTTCGTTGACGAAGCGGACGACGACCATCAACCCGGGCAATACGGCGGTGGAAACCTGGGTTCGTGATTCGGCAACCGGAGTGGTCAAAGAGTTTCATTCTCCGACGACGTTCGAACAACCTTTCGAACGCGATCGGAACAACGAGCCGATCGTGGTAGGCACCTTCGACCGGACCAAGTACACCTACGACGAGCAATGGAACCTGGTTGGCGAAGAGGTCGGTTCGTATTCATCGGATGACCCCGACGACATCACGTCGTCTGGCTTGGAGGTGCGCTTTGAACACAACAGCTGGGGCCAGACAACGAGGACGGAGTTCCTGCGAGGCTCTGACAACCGGTGGGTTGAGACATCGCTCGTCGAGCTCGGCCCAACCGGCCTGATCACGAAGACGCTCGGCCCGCTTGTGACGAATCCCGTGACTCAGGTTGCTCGCCGTTTGCGGACGGCCACCACGTACACGCCGCAGGGGCAGCCGTACCAGGTGACTGAGTCGTCGGTGAACTGGAACGAGGCGATTCACGACCGCAACCTTGATCGGACGACAACGTATGGCTATGACATCCTCGGACGCGAGACTGCAGTACGGGATGCCGCTGGGCATACGACGCGGCGGTACTTCGACAAGGTTGGGAATGTCGAGCAGGTCTGTGACGCGCGCCGTAGCTGCCTGAAGACGACCTACGGTCGCGACAATCTTCCCGACTCGGTGATCGCTATTGATCTCAACGGCGAAGGCGATGCCAACGTCGCCGATATCGTGATCAAGCGGTTCGATCATGACGCGGCGGGTCGGCTGGTCACCGATGAAACGGTTGATGGCGCAACGGTCGTGTTCGAGTACGACGGGGCCGATCGCGTCATTCGCGAACTGATCGAGGACTTCGACGGCGAGGTTGGAAACTCTCGCCGCCTTAATGAGTACATCTATGCGGGTCTCGGCGATGACAACTACGCGGGCACAGGGTTCTTGCTGCGTCATCTTGAGGGTGGGCGGTATAACCCAGAGCTCTCGAACGACAATGGCCAGCCAAGGGTTGGGGTGTTCCTCACCACTGAGTTCGACTACACGTTGTCGGGCCTCGTCAAGCAGCAACGGGTCGGTACCCACCGCCCTCATCCTGAACTTGAGTTGACTGCCGAGCAGCTCGCGCAACGATTCAAGAACTGGATTATCACCGACTATGCCTATGCATCGTCGGGGCGAGTCACCCGCGAGACGACCAGCCGGAACCTGGGTGACGACCAGAGCCGCATGTTGTGGAACTACGAGTTTGGAAAGGTCAGCCGGACCGAGGAGGCCAAATATCTTGGGCGAACGGTCGACAACATCTTTACCGACTACGACCACGATGAGCGCGGCAATCTCATTGCGACGACGACCTACAAGCGCAAACTGACTCCGGAGGATGATGCGGCGTTCATCGACGAGCCGATCACGACGAACTACGCCGTCGACAGCGCCGGCCGCACGTTCCTGATTACCGCGCCGAGGGTGCAGGTCTTCACCAGATCAACCGATGGCTTCGGTGTCGCTATCGCACCGGCAACCCAGGCCGCCGTCCGCCGTCCAACGTCGAAAATCGGGTACAACGCCTGGGGCGAAATCACCCACGAGGAAGACGCCAACAACAACACCACCGTGACGACCCGTGACCTTTTGGGTCGGCCGAACGTGATCACACACCCCGCCTACGACAACCCGCTCGACAGCGCCGGAGCTGACGCGCCAACCGAGGGTTTCGACTACGACGAGAACGGGAACCTCACCAAGTACACGTCGCGCCGGGGCTACTACACCTACTACGCGTTCGACGACTTCAACCAGGTCACGATAGAGACCGCTCCTTATGTCAGCCTCGGCGATCAGCCGACGACTGCGCAGCTCAAAGCCCGCTCCCACGCCAGCTTCGACTACGACCTCGCTGGGAACATGGAGCGCACCAAAGACAAAGCCGGAGCTGTGACGAACTATGAGCACAACGGCTACGGCCTCGTCATCGAAGAAGAAATCGAAGGCGGCGTACGAAACGTCGGCGGTGTCAGCTACGACCTCGTGAGTCAGACGACGACGTACACCTATGACTCGGGCGGGCATCTTGCGTCGACATCGATCGGGAACTCGACCGTCGCGCAGAAGTGGAATTCGGCAGGCGAGCTCGCGAAGGTGAGCGACGCTGACGGCGCTAGTTGGAGCTACACCTACGACAATCTCGGCAACCCGCTCACGGTCACCGACCCGGAGGATCACAAGACCCGATACTGCTACGACGGGCGCGGCGACCTCGAGATCACCAAGTTCTACGGTCCCTCAAAGAACCCAAATGCGGCCGATGTCGATAACTGCGACGTCGGCGCCGAAAGAGACAGCCCGCGCGAGCTGCAGTGGATGACGCAAACTCGTTTCGACCGGGCTGGCCGGGTGAAGGCGACCTATGACGCCGCTGGAGTGCGCACGAGCTATGGCTATGACGACCTCGGTCGACTCAGCTACGTGATCATGCCGTCTGAAGATGGCGACGAGGCCAGTCCAGAACGGCCATGGACTCGCTTCGGGTACGACGCAGCCGGGAATCTGAAGATCCAAGTCGATGGCCGAGGCAAGGTCACCCGCTTCACCTACAACCCGTGGAACCTGCAAGAGACCACGACCGAACCGGGCAGCAACACCTGGACCATTGGCTATGACGGCGGTGGTCTCGCCACTGACACCAAGGATCCGACCCACGCCACGATCACTCGAACGTTTACCGAGGCCGGGCTGCTGCACACGGAAACGGCCGATGGCGTCACCCGCACCTTCGGCTACGACGGCGAACGCCGCCAAACATCAGCCAAGCTCACTGGCTCGGCAGCCCAGAAGTTCCACTACGACTCCCGCGGTGCCCTCTTTCTCAGCACGGGGCCGATGGGCGACACCGAACTCGGGTACTACGCCGACACCGAAGACAACGCCGGGCTACTCGAAGAACGTACCGACCCCGCGTCCGATACGGCACACACGTTCAAATGGAACAACCAACGCGAACTTGCATCTCATGTCGACCCCATCGCGGGCAAGCGGTCCTACACGTACAACGACCTCGGCCAAGTCTTGAGTGCACGCTCCGTCGAAGGACAGGGCAACAACAAGGGCTACTTCCAGCAGTACTCCTACGACGACGCCGGACGGGTCAAAGCCGAAGAAGCGAGGTTTACGTCGAGCCGTGGCGTTGAAACGAGTGTGCGCGATGCGGCCTACACATGGACTGCGAACGGCGATCTCAAGACCAAAGAAACGAAGACCCGCGAACCCGGCGGCCCTGGTGAGCGGGCGGTCGTGATTGTCGCCCAAGCTGAACAATTCGACTACGACGGCGCCCGGCGCCTAACCGAATGGTCGATCACCGAAGGCGAAACGAACCACACCGAAACCTACGACTATGACAAAGCCGGTAACCGTGTCTCGCTCGTTGCCGACAGTTCCGGGGACGAGACAACCAAGACCTGGACCTACGACGCCTCGAACCGGATCAAGACCGGCCCGGGCGACGCGACGTACACATGGAATGCCGACGGCACCCTGAACAAAATCGACCGTGGCGACGGCGACATCGAACGCTTCACCTTCGATGACTTTCACCAACTCACCGGCACCAAGTTTCCTGACCAATCCGAAGTCGACTACGACTACGACGCTCTCGGCCGCCTCGCCGAACGCAGCCAGAATGGCGCCGCCAACGCGTTCACCTACCCGGGCCATTCGATCGAACCCACCACCTACAGCAACGGCACAGCCGCTGGCACGATCAACTACTCACGCGGTCTCGGCGGCGATCTTCTCGCCTACAACTATCGCAACAGCAATGGAGCTCTCCAGAACATCGATGTCGATCTCAACCTTCACGGCGATGTGAGCCACGAGCGTTATGTCCAACAGAATCAGCTGAAGGTCAACAGTGCACGCACGCCGTTCGGTGAACCTCTCGCGAATCTGAGTAGCGGTGTCGGTCAATCAAACCTGGGCTTCCAGGGCGATTTCACCGACCCTGTCACGGGCGACGTCAACATGGGTGCGCGTTGGTACACGCCGAACAGCGGAACGTTCCGAAGCCGAGATTCCTACCCCGGCGAGCTCCGCACCCCCATCAGCCTCAACCGCTACACCTACGCCAACAACAACCCCGCCACCTACTGGGACCCGACGGGTTACATGTCCAGCGACCGGTTCCTTGAGGCGAATGATGTCTCCACTGAGGAGATTGCCAAGATCCGAAAGTCTGAGAAGGCAAAGTCGACCGGTTCAAGATCGTCCAAGACTCGCAAGACAGGGGCAGGCAATGTCAACACTGCGATCGGCGGCAATGGCGAAAGCGCCGCATTCAACAATGTCAACGGCAACGTCCAGGCGGCCACCACGGTGCAGGTCGAGAGGCCACGAACCACACAGCCAGCAACCGTTGAAGCTGTTCCTGCGGAGATTGCCGTCGTTGCGGAACAGCAGGTTGATGAGCCGCTGGTACTCCTGGAGGAGGTAGCGGTTGCGTCGTTCCTGCTTGACGTCTGCGCGGCCGCAGACTGCGGCACGGTTGATTACAACCAGGTCAATCAGCTGCGTCTCGACGCGGTGCACGCTTTCCAGGAAGCCGATGGATGCGCAAGGATTGTGGCGAACCACGGCCCAATCCGCCACAGCGGCATCAACTGCTCCGAGCAGATGTCGACGATGGAGGCGCTCACCTTCTACGCCACTGTCGCCGGCATGTTTCCGGTCATTGGAGACGGCGTCGATGCGATCTGGTGTGTAGGTGAGGGCGTTGCTCTCGCTGCCGGGCCGGGCTCGGTCGGCGGGGTAACCAGCGCCTGCGCCGCGGTCGCAATCCCCATCGTCCCAGCCGCAGCGGGCCGAGGGGCGAAGCTTCTCAACTCGAAACGGATTCTCAACGTGGGCTCTGGCTCGAATCCTCTGCCCGGCGCAACGAATCTAGATCTCTTGCCTGGCTCTGGGGTCAATGTCGTGGGGGACGCAGGCGGCTTGCCCTTTGGGTCCGCCAGCTTTGATGAGGTCGTCGCGCTGAACCCGTACGACTACCAGGCTGTGTCAGCCGAAACGGCTCGGGTACTAGGGCCGGGAGGCACACTGAGGGTGACGGGTGCTCCGCAGAATGCATTCATCGGTGCCTCTGATGAGGCTGTGAAGGCTGCAGGCTTTGAGGTCATCTATCGCGGACCTGCACGCTCTGGTGATATTTTCGGAAGCATGAGTCGAACTGATGGGTCACTTATTGCCAACTCGGCGGACTACTCGACTGTCATCTATCAGGTGAGTGGCTGATGGATGATCTCACCCTTCGAACCATCATTGAGGCGTTGCTTGGCCGTCTCGGAAGCGCCGTTACGGCGGACATGAAACTTGACTTCCTCGAGCGCCTATCGTGGCTGCTTGCTGACGAGGGGGAGCTCTTCGCATTGCGGCGGGCGTGGATTTCAAGCACCGATGACGGCTTCATCGAGTTAGCGCTCATGCCTTGGAACGTTGCGATCGCAAGAGATCGGCAAGAGGCAGAAGCACTACTCGCTCCGCTCGCCGAGCGGCGCGAATATCAAGGCCGAGTGGAAGAGCGCCTCGCTGAATTTGACCAGTTTCACTGACTGGAGTTTCGCCTCCTATTTGACGGGCGACCAATGCATCTTGACATGGTCTTTGCGAGATGCCGATGACATCGAGGAGCACGCATGAAGATTGAACCGTTTGGTGTCGAAGAGTGGATGAACGAGTTCGAGAACGACTGCGCGTACAACCTTGGCGAGACGTGCGTTACATCGCTCACCGTCGCCGAGTTGTTCGAGCTCATAGGCGTTGAGCCGAGAGCGCTTGATGAGATTCTCGATCTGCCGATGACCTATGGGGCCATCACCGGCTCTGAACGATTGCGCACTGCTATCGCTGCGTTGTACCGCCAGGTCGATCCGTCGCAGGTGCTCGTCACCCATGGCGCGATCGGGGCGAACAAGTTGGTCCACGAAACCATCGTCGAGCCGGGCCATCGGATCATCTCGGTGCAGCCGACGTATCAACAGCACTACTCGATCCCGGCCAGCTATGGCGCCGATGTGCAGATCCTCACACTCCGCCATGAGAACGCCTACCTGCCGGACCTCGACGAACTCCGGTCGCTGCTCACCGCCGCTACGTCGATGATCGCGATCAACAACCCGAACAACCCGACCGGTTCGCTCATGGACGAAGCGATGCTCACCGAGATTGGGGCCATCGCCGATTCGGTCGGCGCCTACGTCTTGTGCGACGAGGTCTACCGCGGTACCAGCCAGCAAGGTTCAGGTACCGGCCCGTCGATGGCCGACGTTTACGAACGAGGCATCAGTACCGGATCGATGTCCAAGGCCTTCTCGCTCGCTGGCCTGCGCCTCGGGTGGATGGCGGCTCCCGCCGATGTCATCACTGCGGCTGAACGGCACCGCGATTACAGCACGATCAGCGTCGGCCGTATCAATGACTTCCTCGCCGCCATCGCGCTCGAGAACGCCGACACCGTGCTGAATCGCAGTCGGTCAATCACCCGAACCAATCTCGCGATTTTGGCCGACTGGGTCGAGGCCGAACCGAAGATCTCCTGGGTCAGGCCCAACGCCGGAACGACCGCTTTGCTCACCTATGACGCAGCGCTTCCGTCCCGGGACTTCTGCATTCGGCTGCTTGACCAAACCGGGGTCATGATGGTTCCTGGTAGCGCGTTGGCGACCGAAGGCACTGTGCGCATCGGCTATGCAAATCACACCGACGTGCTGCGCGGCGGACTCCCGTTGGTCTCAGACTTTCTCGCGCAGCTCACCTAGCTTTCGGCAGGTTTCGAGATCACGGTCTCGGACTCGACCAGTCGCGCGATGTGGTCGGCATCGAGGCCGATCTCGGCGAGTACTTCGGCGGTGTGCACGGCGAACCGCGGCGACGGTTCGGTGATGTCGACCGGCGTGGCGCTGAACTGGATGGGCATACCGGGAACCGTGTAGTTGCCGATCACCGGATGGTCGAGATCGTTGACGAACCAGTTCGCGCGTACCTGCGGATCGTTCAGCCTCTCGAACGGCAGGTTGTACCGGCCGCACGGGTAGCCAGCGGCGCGGAGCACCGATAGCCAGTGGGCCGTCGTCTCGGTCGCAAAGAGCGCTTCGGCTTCGGCGATGATCGCCTGGAACTCGGACGATGCCAAGGTGAGTTTGCTCGACGGTCGGGCGACGCCGGTCGCCTCATGGAACTTCGCCCGTAGACCCCGGCTTAAACCAGCCACCGTGATCAGCCCATCAGCGGTGGCGTAGTGGCGGAAGTACAGCCGGAAGTTCCGCTGACCCGTCATCGTGTTCGTCTCGAAGTCGTCGCGTAGATCGTCGAAGTCGACACCGGCATCGCGCCGGTCCCGCAAGCGTTGTTCAGCATCGGTGTAGAAGCCGGGCGGCTCGGACTGCGTGAACTGGGCCGCGGTCGGCATCGACAGATTGAGCGCCGTCGCGAGCAGCGACACGTCGACCCGTTGACCCTCACCGGTCTGGTCACGATGCCGCAGCGCGGCGACGACCCCGAGTGCGCCCGCGATACCGGTGCCGCAATCGTTGATGGCCGGCCGCGTCGCCAGGGGCACGCCGTTCTCCGAACGATTCATGGTGAATCCCATGCCGCTCAACGCCTGCACCAGCACGTCGTAGCCGCCCTGGTCGGCGTCGGGACCGTTCGATCCGAACGGCGTGTGCGTGAGGTGAATCAGTTGCGGGTTGATCGTGCGGGCATGATCCCAGTCGATGCCGAAGCGGGGGAGGTCGCTCTGCTTGAACGCGACGAGCGCGACGTCGGCCCACCGGAACAGACCATCGACGACGGGCCGAGCGTCGGGCGATGTGAGGTCAAGCGCGAGGGAGCGCTTGCCGGTGTTGATCAGTGCGTAGGCCGGCGCCTCGCCCTCGCAAAAATGGTTGCCGCTGCGCATAGCGTCGCCGGTCGGCGGTTCGACCTTCACGACGTCGGCCCCCATGCCCGCGAGGATCCGACCGCACTGCGGGATCGCGATGTTCTGCGCGAACTCGACGACCTTGATGTCGTCGAGGAGTTGCGGCGAGCCGAGGGTGGTCGGGTCGGTCATTTCGCGAGTGCTCCTGTTTCGGCGGACAAAAATGCCCGAGCGGTATCGATGGCGACCGCCGCCGCCAGCTCCATCGCGGCAGGGGTTGTCGCTCGCTCGGCGACGTCGCCCATGGCGTGGAACAGCGAGAAACTGCCGAGGAAGGACGACACGTCCGCTCCAGCGGCGCGCCACGTGCCACCTTCGCCCGGCCAGTCGTCGAGATCCCGCAAAGTCCAGTTCGCATCGGCGACCCGTCGGCCGATGGTTGTGCGAAGGTCACCGGTTGCGGTCGTGAGCACCATGCGCGTTCGGGCGTGCTCGGCGCCCTCCGGACCGTGCTCGACGGCACCGATCGACGCGCCGAGGTGAATCACCGGCTGGCCTTCGACGTCGACGGAATCGAGGTAGTGAGCCGATGGCGCGGGCCGCGGTCAGCGGGCTCAAGACGACACCTCCGCCACCACCTCGGCCCATCGGGACACCATCGGCACCGCCGGCTCCTGTCTCACCGCCATTGCCCCGCGCCGATACCGTTGCAGCGTGATGATGCGAGCTTCGATCCATCGTCGTCGGGCCGCCCGGTAGGGGCCGCTACCGGGTCGAGCTGAGATACTGGATCGGTGAATCGCACCGATCGCCTCTATGCCATCGTCGAGGAGCTGCGGGCCGCGCACCCCGGTTCGCGCACGGCGAAGGAATTGGCGGGGGTCTTTGAGGTCTCGACCCGAACGATCGAGCGAGACATTCTGGCCCTTCAGGAAGCCCGGGTTCCGATCAGCGGTGTGACCGGGCGTCGGGGCGGTTATGCGATCGACCCAGAGCGAACGTTGCCGCCGATGAACTTCACGCCGACCGAAGCCCTGGCCATCGCCGTGGCGCTCGAGGGCGATGGGGGACCGTTCGCCGCGGCCGGCCGGACGGCCCGCAACAAGGTGTTGGCCGCGATGTCGAGTGACGATCGAGAAGCGACGCGGGCGCTGGCCGAACGCGTCCGCCGGTTTCGTCGACCGGAGCACGACGGAGATGCGCCGCAAGTTCCGCTATCGGTGCAGCAGGCCATTGCCGAACAGTTGGTCGTCGCGATCGACTATGTCGACCGGGCCGCCGCACCGACGCGGCGCGAAGTGGAACCAGTGGGTGTGGTGTCACTCGATGACGCCTGGTATCTGGTTGGCTGGTGCCGGCTCCGCCAAGACGCTCGTTCGTTCCGACTCGACCGCATTCGGTCGGCCTAGCTGACCGGTGACTTGGCACCAGCGCGCGACCCGGGCCGCTTTATCCAGTTCATTCCGGGCACGATCGAGAACCGCGACGTGCTGGGCTAACCGGCGGCCGAAGAAAGCAACAATTCTTCGAAACACCGACAGGACGGTGTCGCCGGGACGGTTCAGCGTGGTCTCAACGGAAACGATTGAGGAGACAGTTGTAATGAAACGAACACCCGTGAACCCATGGTCCTGGTCGCTGAACTTCGGCTACAACCAAGCCGAACTGATCGAAGGTGCCACCCGGCAACTGGTCTGCGCCGGTCAGACCGCGGTCGACGGCGAGGGCAACCCACAACACCCCGGCGACATGCGCAACCAGCTCACGCTGACCCTCGACAACCTCGAAGCGGTGCTGAGCGACGCCGACATGAGCCTCGGAAACATCACCCGCCTCAACATCTACACGACCGATGTGGATGAAGCGATGCAACACTTCGACGTGCTCGGCAGCCGTTTCGGACCCATCAATGCCGCGCCTGCGATGACGCTGCTCGGCGTCACCCGACTCGCTATCGCCCCGCTGATGATCGAGATCGAAGCGACCGCCGCCGACTGATCACAGTGCTTAGCTAAGCTAGGACCAATGTCAACCCGACTGGTCAATACGCACGAGGCAAAGTCCCAGCTTTCGCAGTTGATTCGTGATGCGGAAAATGGAATCGACGTCATCGTGGCCCGAAACGGAAAGCCGGTCGCCCGGATCGTTCCGTGGTCGCAGGATCGCCCGGTCAGAAAGCCGGGCGCCTGGTCGGGGAGCGTTTCGTACCACGACGACATCGTTGGACCGGACCCGGACGTCGCCGTGTCGTTCGACGAGTCAGCATCTGCGGATGTGATCTCATGAGGATTCTGATCGACAGCCATGTTGCTTTGTGGTGGCTCGACAACAACTCGGCGATGGGTCCGGACTGCCGAGCTCTCGTTCGAGCGGCAGATGAGGTCCATTTCTCGGTGATCACGCCATGGGAACTCGGTATCAAGCGAGCGCTCGGCAAGATCGAGTTCCCAGACGACTTGAGTGCCGCATTGGTTGAAAACGGCTTCCGGCCACTGATGGTTCAGGTTGAACACGCCGAGCTTGCTCCGCAACTGCCGCCTCATCACCGCGACCCCTTCGATCGGATGCTGATCGCGCAGGCTCAGCTTGAAGCATTGCCGCTGGTCACCGCCGACCGGGTACTCACCGATTATGAGGTCGAGCTGATCGATGCTCGGCAATGACCCGCCGGGGTGGGTTGAGCCGGTTCGGGTCGAGCCCGCGCAGCGTCTGGCGGGGTGAATGCCAAAGCCTGACCTTGCTGCAGAGTTGTCGGCCCGCCCGCAGCGCCCGTAGAGTGGTTGTTTCGGTTGGGCACCCAATCGGACCCCAATCGACCAGTCGCAGAGCAACCGCAAGGGCGGTTGCAGCCCGGAGTTCGCAGTGAGCACCTACACCCCCAAAATCAGCGAGATTGAGCGCGCTTGGTTTGTCGTCGATGCAGAGGGCCTCGTCCTCGGCCGCATGGCGACCGAAATTGCGAAGCTCCTTCGCGGCAAGCACAAGCCCACATTCGCTCAGCACATCGACACCGGCGACCACGTCATCGTGATCAACGCCGACAAGGTCGTGCTCACCGCTGGCAAGGCCGAGAGGAAGATGGTCTATCGCCACAGCGGCTACCCCGGTGGTCTCAAAACTGCGTCGTATCAGCACTTGCTCGAGACGCAGCCGGCCGAGGCCGTGCGCAAGAGCATCTCGGGCATGATCCCGAAGAATCGTCTGGGCCGCCAGCAGCTCACGAAGCTGAAGGTCTATGCCGGACCGACCCACCCGCATCACGCCCAGAACCCCACCGAACTCGCTCTCGACCAGGCCAAGGCCAAGGTCTGAGCTACCGAGAGCAGGAGATCACATTATGAGTCAGCCCCTTGTTCAGTCCACCGGTCGTCGTAAGCGGGCCGTCGCCCGCGTTCGTCTGCGCCCCGGTGCCGGTGCCGTGCAGATCAACGGCGGAACCGGCGACAGCTACTTCCCGACCAACGCGCAGTTCCAGGCCGCCCTTGAGCCCCTGTCGCTCACCGAGACCGACGGTGTCTACGACATCGACGCAACGATCGACGGTGGCGGCAAGTCCGGTCAGGCCGGCGCCCTTCGCCTCGGCATTGCTCGGGCCTTGGTCGAACTCGATCCCGAAATGCGCGACACGCTGAAGAAGGCCGGATTCCTTCGCCGCGATCCTCGCAAAAAGGAATCGAAGAAGTACGGCCTCAAGAAGGCTCGTAAGGCTCCGCAGTACTCGAAGCGATAGAACCGTCGTCGGCGGCGGGCCGAGGCCCGTCACAATGGCAGTTCCAACCAGCGCCCACCTCTACATCGACCTCCTGAAGGGTTGTTTGACGCGCGAGCTTTTCCTCGACGAGGAAGTTCGCAACGTCGATCTCCGTCGGTGGCCCGATGGTGGCCGCGAGGCGATCCTGCCGGTTCTGAAACAGAACGGTTGGCGCCTGGTGCAACCCGGCGCTGACCGATCTATCCGCGACGTCGGTCACGACTGGCCGCCCGCCGCCGAGACGATGATCGGCACCCAGCGTCTCGACAACGTGCACGAGTGCGTGGTCCAGGTGATCAAGAACGGCGTGCCCGGGGACTTCATCGAGACCGGTGTCTGGCGGGGCGGGTCCACGATTCTGATGCGCGGCATTCTCGCGGCGTTTGGCGATACCGATCGCACCGTCTGGGTCGCCGACTCGTTCGAGGGTCTCCCACCGTCCGACGTCGAGCGATACCCGGCCGATGAGGGCATCGCGCTATCGGGCATCAAGGCGCTCGAGGTGAGCGTCGACCAGGTGAAGGCGAACTTTGCGCGGTACGACCTGCTCGACGAGCAGGTGCGGTTCCTGGTCGGCTGGTTCGAAGACACGCTCCCGATTGCGCCAGTCGAGCAGCTCGCGATTCTGCGCCTCGACGGCGACCTCTACCAGTCGACGATGGACGCGCTGACGGCCCTGTATCCAAAGCTCTCGGTCGGCGGTTACGTGATCGTCGATGACTACGGCGGCATCGAGGCATGTCGCCAAGCGGTGACCGACTATCGCGCCGCAAACGGCATCACCGACGTGATCCACGAGATCGACTGGACTGGCGTTTACTGGCAACGATCCGCCGAACACGGCGGCACCGGGCTTGAGCATGACCGGATCGAGCGCGAACGGTTGGAGCGCGAACGATGAAACTGCGATTCGGAACCGACGGCGTTCGGGGCAAGGCGTACGA
>Ga0209828_1000943_pt1 | contig 27382 bp, 23 predicted proteins | sample MaitaG_FD_187429 | JGI IMG/M metagenome (GOLD analysis project Ga0209828, IMG submission 187429) | Marine algal microbial communities from Maine, USA - Maine_Asex2 metaG (SPAdes) (version 2) | ecosystem: Host-associated > Algae > Red algae > Unclassified | place: Maine, USA | collected 2015-01-05
GTTAAAAGCATGCTTAATAGAATGCTCATTGATAAAAGTAATTTTTTCATTTCGTTTAAGTTTAAATTGTAAAAAGTGTTTAAGTAATAAGGTTTATGATCCATTTTTGTTGAATAGAAAACTGAGGTGGACACACGTTTCTTCTTTGATGGTACGCATACAAATGGTGGTCCACAAGTGTTAATTCATGCAGAATATAGTTTGCGTAGACGCATCTAAATAAGGGCAGTAATTCTGCCTCAGAGATTTAGCTAGAAAATGGGTTAGGATTGACTTTGGGAAGCTAGTCTAAAAGATACTTAAAAGTATTTTTCTATTCCGATATCATAATGCCTAGTACTAATGAATAACATTTATCCCTAGTACTAGTGATGCTATCCCTAATGCTAGTGACACTTTTTTTTGCTTTATAAACGTATATAGTAATAAGACAAATGGTGGTTATTGGCTCGAATTTTCTGCATCAGGGGTAGGAATGATCCTAAACGTAGTGCAGGAGTACGTAGTACCGAACGAATGTGGAGTCATGGATGGCCCGACCTCTATTATAGTATATAATAGAGGGGATGTCCAAATAGAAATTAATTTAGAAATTTTCCCGAGGATCTATAGCCTTATATAGAATGTCCACGGTGATATTCAGAAAGACGAATACGATACTGACAAAAAGTAGACTGCCAAGAATGACGGGGATGTCATAGTTCAATAATGCAGTGACCGTCGTGTAGCCAAGTCCTTTATAACTAAATACATACTCGACGAAGAATGCGCCTGTCAGTAAAGAAGCTAGCCAGCCAGATACAACACTAATTACCGGATTCATGGAGTTTTTAAATACATGTTTTTTTAAGACGTTTTTAAATTGTACACCTTTAGCAACGGCGGTACGTACATAATCCTGACTTAAGGTATCTAAGATAGCTGATCGGGATATTTGTGTGATGACCGAGATAGGGCGAATTCCCAAAGCAATGGAAGGGAGCACAATATTTCTCAACGCCAGATAGGGGTCACCGATGTCATTGAGTTCGTACAAACTACCTTGCATGCGCAGCCCAGTCACATCACTAAGTAAGTATCCAAAAATTATTGCGAGTATTATGGCACTGACATAACTCGGTACTGAATAACCAAGAGTTGAAACGGCTACTAATGTTGTATCAAAAAACTTGTCTTTATTTATAGCAGCGATGAAGCCAAATAAAATTCCTAAAATCGTGGCGATGAACAGCGAGCAAAATGCTAAAAGTACTGTCAGCGGTATAACTTCTCGCAAGATGCTTGCAACAGAACGTGCCGACTGAAAAGAATCGCGCAGGTCTGGTGACTTAATGAGTAGTTTCGTTTCTCCAAGGCTGATTCTTTTTTTTACAAAACGTGCAGAGGCGATATAGTTAGGATTCGAGCTAAAAACAAGGGGCGAAATGTCTCTGATATAATAGAGCATTTGTACGTAAAGCGGTTTGTCTAGTCCTAGTGCCTCTCTTTTTGCTGTAATGGTGCTATCGTCGCTACGCTGGCCAAAAGTGAGACGAGTAGGATCAACAGGGGCAAGATAAATAATAGAACTCACTATTATGATCACACTAATACTAACTAGTATTCCTGCTAAAAGTCGTTTGAAGATAAAAAAGAGCATCTATTAAAGCTATTGAAGAGCTTGAAAGTAATACTTTTGTGCATCAAAATTTCCTATTACAAGCATGGAATTAAAATCCTTTAGTTTTGACCGCATCTCGCAACTCTCTGAGCGAGACATAGCTTACCAGAACAATGACCCTAAACTCAGGACTTTCTACAAGTACACCCCAGAGAAGGCGTCGTTCAAGGAGGCTATTGCGAATAGACGAAAATCCAAGATGCATAGGGATGTACTTCATGCTTCGGTCGAAGAGCAGTATAGTCAATTAGAAATGAGTGACTTGCAGCGTGAGCATATTGCTAAGCTTCAAGATGAAAATTGCTTTACGGTCATTACAGCACATCAACCAAGTCTCATGACGGGACCGCTGTATTACATATACAAAGTCCTTTCTGTGATAAATCTTGCTGAGCAATTGAACGCTGAATATCCTGAAGTCTATGTTGTTCCTATTTTAATTTCTGGAGGAGAAGACCACGATTTTGAGGAAATAAATCATTTGCAAATCTTTAATAAAGAAATCGTGTGGGAGACAAAGCACGAGAATGAGTCTGTAGGTAGAATGCCCATTGAGGGATTAGATGCAGTTCTAGAGCAGTTGGATGAAATTTGTAGAGAGGGTGGCGCAGGAAGTGCACTTATAGCACAATGCAAGGGGATACTTTCCAAGGCGAATAGCTATCGGGAATTTGCGACACGACTCGCTAATCTTCTGTTTAATAAATATGGCTTGTTAGTGCTGTCTATGGATAACCTTTCGATGAAATCCCTACTGGGGGATATCATTATGGATGAGGTACTCTATCAAACCAATAAACCACTTATAGAAAAAGTCCAAAAAGAGATTGTAGCACAGGGGTTTGATCCCCAAACGCATCTGCGCGATATCAACTTCTTTTACTTTACAGAAGACAACAAACGCTATCGCATAGAAAAGGATGGAGATAGATTTATTATTGTTGATACGGACTTGTCGTTTTCTGTAGAGGAGATGCGCGCTGAAATAACGGCACATCCTGAACGCTTTTCCCCAAATGTAAACATGCGACCTATTTTTCAAGAACTGGTGTTTCCTAATCTTGCGTACCTAGGTGGAGGAGGTGAATTGGCATATTGGTTAGAACGTAAGGATCAGTTTGAACATCATGGTATTTCTTTTCCAGTCTTGATGCGCAGAAACTCTGTTGCAGTTGTAAATAAAGGACTGCAAAAGTCAATGGAGAAATTAAATCTGAGTCTTGAAAACCTGTTTAGTAAAAAGCATGAGATTGTAAATGCATTTTTGGAGAGTACGAGTGGGGATGCATTTTCTTTGGCTGCCAACATAGAGCAGATTGAATCCATTTTTGCTGAAGTCAAATCCAAAGCGGAAGAGTTAGATCCTACTTTAGGACCTAGGGTAGAAGCAGAGAAGACAAAAAGTATAAAGTCCATTGCATCCTTAGAAGGTCGATTAAAAAAGGTCATCAAGCAAAGAGCGGAGAGTTCGCTTGGTAAAATAGATAAAACATACGAGGCTTTATTTCCTGGAGAAAGTTTGCAAGAGAGGAAAGTAAATTTTCTCGAGTTTTACGACGCCATGGGAGAAACATTTATAGATGGGCTAAAGCAATATTTAGATCCGTTTAATAAAGAGTTTTTGTTTATACATTTATAAAAAATGCTATTAACGCTTTTGTGTTAGGGCTTCTCCTTCGGAATGCGTCTTTTGCTGTGCACAGGTGGTGAGAGATTCGTTTATTTTCAGTGCAATGACATCTTGTCTCACTGGGATTAATGCCTTTTTAATTCCAGGTCAAAGCGCCACCTCCCAAGTTTAGGGGCCGTTATTGCATAATACCATGAAGTCAAGCCAAGCCCATAGCTACTTATAAAGATATATGAATACCTAATAATTGCTCGGATTTTGAGCTATTCCTTGTGCAGTGAAATAGCAAGATTTAGCAATACACCTTTATATGGATTCCTTATTCCTAGAGGATTTGCTAAGAAAATCTGTACTTTTTTCGCATATATATTAAAGCCTCTTACTATCGAATCATTATCTTCGCGGAAATTATACCAAATACACTCAAATGGGCGTGATTATTGAAGTATAAATGCCACAGTAAGTGGGATTAATAAATCGTTAGAATATGAAAAGAACAGTTTTACTTTTGTTGAGTGCAGTCATTCTTTTTGGTTGCAAACAGAGTCAAGATAAAATGGGTCAACACAGTTCAGTTGAAATAAACGAACCTAAGGGAGTTGATAATATATGCTATAAGTGGGGGCAGATGGCCTTGGTGGCCCAAGCGAATGATACGGAAACATTTAACCCAAGACCTACGGTCACTTCTCGGTATTTGGGTTTGATATTCGTTTCCATTTTTGACGCATGGTCGATGTATGACGAAAAAGCGTCACCAGTCTACCTTGAAGGTGTTGAAAGACGACCATCAAAAGAGCAAACACTAAAAAATAAGGAAATTGCAATTAGCTATGCCGCTTTCAGGGCTATGAACGAATACTATTATTCGGATAAAGCCTTGTTCGCAAACTTCATGAGAGAATTGGGATTAGATCCTATGAATAACTCAATGGACCCAACTACACCTGAAGGTATCGGCAATTTAGCAGCAGCAGCTATAATTAAGGCTAGAAAAGGTGACGGCGCTAATCAATATGGAGAAGAAGAAGGCTCGAACGGAAAAGCTTATTTTGATTATGGCGGATATAAACCTGTGAATTCAGCGGATGAAAGTACGGATCCCAATCGCTGGCAACCCAAATATTTTTCTGACGGCAAGGGAGGGAAATTTGCTCCAGGATGCTTGACACCGTTCTGGGATAAGGTGAAGCCTATTGCTTTAAAATCAGGAGACCAGTTTCGTCCTGGACCCCCACCTATGATTGGTTCAAAACAATTGGAAGAAGAAGTTAAAGAGGTAATAGAATTACAAGTTAATCTTACGGATTATCAAAAAGCATTGGTAGAATTTATGCGAGATGGTCCGCAATCTGTACAGCAAGCGGGTCACTGGTTAAAATTTGCGCAAGATGTTTCTCGAAGAGATAACCATACGCTAGATCAAGATGTTAAAATGTATTTTTTAAATCAGGTGGTTGCAATGGATGCTTTCATTGCCTCATGGGATTCAAAAATGTTCTACGATTATGCTAGACCGTATGCATTAGTGCACAAATATTATGAAAATCAAAAAATCAAAGCGTGGGGAGGTGAAGGAAAAGGAATGATAGATATGGACGGTAACGAATGGAGACCGTATTCACCGGAGATATTTTTATGTCCACCATTTCCAAGTTATACTTCGGGTCATAGTACGATTAGCGGAGGTTGTGCAGAAGCATTAAAATTGTGGACAGGAAGTGATGAATTTGGTTCAGAAGCGACTTTAGTTGCAGGAGCTCTGACAGAACCTTACAACTTAGGAGATACAATTACCCTCGAATTCCCAACCTTTACAGAAACCGCAGAAATGGCAGGAATCTCAAGAGTGTTAGGAGGTTACCATATTCAAGCGGATAATGTTGCTGGATTGGAATTAGGTAGAGATGTGGCTAGAGAAGCTTGGAAGTTTTATAAGAAACATATTGGAGAGGGGTAATGACGACAACTCATGTGGATTCCCAATTGAATACTAGTGTGCTCAATTGACTCCTTGAGAAGGTATATGCGATATGAGTATTGGATTGCAGCAATACACTAATCCTGCATTAATAAACCGGATTTAAATATTAGGGCGCATCACAATTACAGATATAAGGGATAGCTTTCATGCTGTCCCTTATATGTTTTCATCTTAAGAAGCCAAGGGTTTATTTTTTTCTTAATTTCGCGACATGAATATCTACGAGAAGAGAGGCGTATCTGCCCAGAAAGAAGATGTGCACAAGGCAATCAAAAACCTTGACAAAGGCTTATTTCCATTGGCGTTTTGTAAGATTCTACCTGATTATGTGGGTGGTCAAGAAGACTGGTGTAATATCATGCATGCTGACACAGCTGGAACGAAGACGAGCTTGGCGTATCTGTATTGGAAAGAAACGGGAGATATTTCAGTATGGGAAGGTATTGTGCAGGATTCATTAGTCATGAATTTAGATGATATGGCATGTGTAGGGATTACAGATGATATAATCATTTCTTCTACCATTGGGCGAAATAAAAACTTGATTCCAGGAGATGTTTTAAGTGTTATCATAAACGGAGCGCAGAATTTTATAGATAAAATGAAGCTCCATGATATCAAACTGCATTTGTCAGGAGGAGAAACTGCAGATGTAGGAGATATTGTACGTACTGTAGATGTAGGTTTTACGACTTTCGCTCGACAAAGAAAGGAAGACCTAATCATCAACGATATACAAGCGGGCGATCTGATCATAGGCTTAGCTTCTTATGGACAAGCTACGTATGAAGAGGATTACAATGGCGGAATGGGGAGTAATGGCCTGACCTCTGCGAGGCATGATGTCTTGTCAAAAATATATATGGATAAATATCCGGAGAGTTTTAATCCAGCTACTGAGAAAGAGTATGTTTATTCAGGGTCAAAAGAGCTAACGGATGAAATAGTTGTGCATGGTACTAAGATACCAGTTGGAAAACTGATTCTATCGCCTACCCGCACGTACTTGCCGGTATTGAAAAAGGTTTTGGAAATGCAGAAAACATCTATTCACGGAATAATTCACTGCACGGGTGGAGCGCAAACGAAGGTTAAGAAGTTTATTAAGAATATAAAAGTCATCAAAGATAATCTACTACCAGTCCCGCCACTCTTTGAATTGATCAAAGCTGAAAGTGGAACAGACTATAAAGAAATGTTTGAAGTCTTCAATATGGGGCACCGTTTAGAATTCTACGTTAAGGATCAAGCGAGTGCGGATGCTATTATTGCTATTTCGGAAGCATTTAATATTGATGCGCAAGTTATAGGTAGGGTAGAAGAAAGTCATACTGAGGAAATTGAAATAGTCTATAAAGGTGAAAGGTTTAAGTACTAGTTGTTTTACGTTTTTGATTTGGTAGTAAAATGTTAAATTTCGTTCCAATAAAGGATTGGTCATCTATCCATATTTTGCCCTCATGGTTCTCAATTATTTTTTTTACAATCGCTAAGCCTAAGCCCGTACCTTCATATTTTTTCGGTTCAAGTCGATGAAAAATATCAAATACTTTTTCTTTATATACTGGCTTTATACCGATCCCATTATCCGTTAAGGTGATATGGCAAAAATCGTCTTTCGTTTGACAATTAATTTCTACAATTGGTTCTTGTTCAGATTTAAATTTAATAGCGTTTTCAATCAGGTTTTGGAAGACACGTTCAATTTGAAATTTGTTCCCAATGATGCTAGGTTCACAAATAATTTTTATTGAAGCCTTGTTTCTAGACATATATGAATGTAACGAGTGTTCTATGTTCTTGATCAAAGCGCTAAAATCAATCTTTTCATACTCGTCCTTTTGTGCAGTTACCTTAGAATATTTTAAGAGATCTTCTAAGATAGAATAGAGATGATTAGATCCTTGAATTATGAATTCTAAGTAATTATTGCTCTTATCATCTAGTTTGTCTTGATTCCTTTGGAACAATAATTTTGAAAAACTTGTGATTTGTCTTAAAGGTGATTTTAAATCGTGGGAGGCAACATTAATAAATTGTTCTAAATCTTTATTCCTTTGCTTAAGTTCTATTGCATTGGTCTTGAGTTCGCTTGTTCTTTCTTCTACTTTTTGTCCAAGTGTTTCTTTAAGGTTCTGATTTTGTAATAAGATCTGAGTAGTTTGACAAAATGATCTAAATGAATGATAATCAATATTGAGAATAGATGGAAAGAATTTTAATTTTTCTTCATCTGCTCCAACGATTACCAAATGGCTGAGGCAAGATGTGTCGTTATACAAGGGACATAAATATGCATCTTTGAAATTTAGGGAAGAAAAAAGTTGAGTGATTTCATTTTCCTTAAAGGTGCGGTACTTGTCTTTCCATTTAAATTGAGGGTCTAGCTTTATATGATTAAGATCGTGCGCATTAAACCCAAAACTCTGAATAGGGATTAGTGCGCTTTTGGATGCATTTAATTTATATATAATTGCATGCGGTTGATCAAAACTAGAAACTAAATATTCAATTGTTGTTTCCCAGAAATTATCGGTAGTTTTAAATTGAAGGATTGCGTGGCCATATGCAGATTGCATTTTCATTCGGCCTAGCTCATCATCTAATTTATTTCTTGCGATTACAAGTTCTTGTTGTGCCCTAACTGATTCACTAACCTGAGATTGTAACTCAGCATATTTTTTTGAATTTGCTTTATCGAAACTAGAAGTTTTCTTTGTCACCGGTTCAATATTAAGTTCGGTTTCTAGTTAAAATATATAACGAGGAAGTATAATTATGAAATCTATTCCTATTTCCAAGCAATGTAAACTCACCAAAACCATACATACCTAACCAAGGTACTGATCCATTTTCTTTAACTAAATCCTGCATGATCTGTATAATTTCTTCTTTGTTGATTATATCAAACATTGCTCGCCCTCTAGCACCACAATCCGTGTGAAAAACTGCTGCAATTTCTTTCGTAAGTAAACTTGGCTTCATTCTTTCAATTAAAGAAGATAGGCCTGAAAATATCAAATCTTCATTGCGTTGTGTTAGAATTAGTTTAGTTCCTGGCTCACAATTGACAGGCAGGTAGATACTGAAATCAGAATCGACCTTTGTAATAACCCGCAAAATGTGTTGATTATTATATTCTTCATGTAAAGTGCTATCTAGCTTTTCACCCAACCCTGCTATTGGAATACAGGGACCGGGATGGGTATTATGGGGGAGGTTAAGTTCATCCATCAAGAATTCCCATGCTGGTCTGTTTTTAATTTCATACACTTTGTTTCCTGCAGACTTTGTAACAGTAAATTCATTTCCAACAGGGAGACTCCCGTGATGAACGCCCATCTGCACTTCCAAGGATGGATCTGCAAATCCAATTAATAGCGCAGTGTGTTCAAATATTTTCCTATTTAGAAATTGGTAAGAAGCTATCGCCTTCATATTGTCTGAAGCAAGTCCACCAAATATTGGGATAGATGTATCAAATTCAGATTCTATGCCACTAATGACTTGGTCAGCGGCAACATCAAAACCTGGTAATAATAGCATGAGCATGTTAATGTCAGAATTCTTGTTCTTTAGATCTTGAGCCATTTGCTTGGCAGATTGATATGAATTCTCACCATTGATTTTTTCTGCATAAGATATGACAATCTCGTCTTCATTTTCAGTTGCAATAGCCATTACACTTAAAGCACGCATGGATTCATATACTTTTTTATAGCCAATAACGCCAGCACAGGTACAACCTACAATTTTCGTATCGGGACATAAGCGTTTGGTTTCTCTAAGTAATTCTTCTAGACTATGTCCAATAGTTACATGTAAAATCAGAGTATGGATATTGGAGTCTTTCCATTTGTTTTTAATGGAATCGATTGCTAAGGTTATAGCTTTTGATGTATTAACTACATCATTTGTTTCAGATAAGAATTTCAGCATTGAACAGAATTAGATCAAAATAAGTAGAATTCTAACATAGCCTTTCAGCGAGTATCTTAAATAATCAGTTTAATTAATAGAAATTAAGTTAACAAAATGGCAATAAAAAGATATTTGAATGCCTAAAAGAATACATTTCGCTTTAATTAACGCTGAACTGGATCAAGATTACTGATTATCCCGCCACTCATAAACCCATTTGGCTTGGATCATTTCAAGATGGCCTTCAGAAGAATCTTCGCGTTTACCTTCAAAGGGTTCAATTTCCAACACCCAATCCAGGAGGTCTGTAAAGCGTATTCTATAGATTTTTGATTCATTGAAATCATCGCCGAAGCGTTCGTAAAGCTTTATAGCGATATCTTCATGATCTGGCCAATTAATTGGCATATCTTCTATGTCTTTCCAACTCATAGTTCTAGTGTTCGTGCCCGATAATTAGGGACTGGTCTGGAATAGTTACTTCAATTTCTGCTTTATCGTTTAAGATGATGCATTGGCAAGCAAGTCTAGATTCAATTCTAGGGTCAATTGCTCGATCTATAAAATCTTCTTCTTTGTCTGAGATCTCTTCAATCTCATCTTCGCCTTTGTCTATATAAACATGGCAGGTAGAGCATGCACAAACCCCACCACAGTTATGGTTAAGGTGCACATCATGGTCCTCTGTAATTTCAAGAATAGAGAACCCCTTTTCAGCAGTTTCCACCACTTTATCAGGTATATTCTTGTCTTCAAATGTAAATTTAATCTTAGCCATATATTTCTCTTCCTCTCAGATGTTAAATCAATACTCTTACTAACTAATTCATGGTTAAAAAGTTCCACATAATTACAATAAAATATAGTGTATTCCCATAGTATAATACACTATATTTATATTATCCCAAAAAGAAATGAAATATGGAAGAGATAGATAGTTCTGCCAAGAAAATTAACTACAAGTTTAAAGATTTGCAAATTTATTCATCTACTGAGTGGTTAGCAGACAATAAAAAGAAGTACCGTCAAGTATTTGATAGGCAAACAACAAATTATATCTATGCCGAACTCTCATTTTACAATAAGCTTTTTGATAAGAGTATATGGGAGGTCAATGTAACCCTAAAATGTTTCGAGCTCAAACGAACTAAACGGAATATTTGCAACTTAGAATTTAAACGTAAGGTCAGTAAGTTTGACAATGTTGTATATCTACGTGAAGGATGGGGGAATAAAAAAGGTGGTGTTTTTTGGAAAAAAGGTACCTATTATTGGGAGGCATGGATCGAAAATGAAAAAGTGGCAACGAAATATTTTTACGTGGAAGATTCTGGCTTGCAATTAGGCGATGAGCAGAATTACGTTGAACTTAATTCTCTAAAGTTATATGAGGGTCAATATGATGATGTCAATGAAGATGATCGGAAATATCTCAAGACCTTTTCCTCAGAAGAAACAAGATATATCTATGCTGAAATTCAGCTAAAGAATAAATTAATTGCACAAAAGTGGCATTGCGAATTGTTTGTTAAGTTCTACAATGCAGCGAAAGAACTAAAGGTGAGTTTAACCAAACTAAAGAATGTGAAGCAAGATGATGACATCATCAAATTTTCTGCGGGTTGGGGTAGTAATTCCAAAGGATCTTGGAGGGAAGGAAAATACAGTGTTGAAGTTGCATTTATGGATCACCTCATTGCAATTGCGGAGTTTAATGTAGCTGAGGAATCAGAAGAAGGTTTACCATTGGTGAGCTTACCAGGTCAGGTAGGTAATCAGTTATTTTTTCCAGACTATAATCTCAATGAAACGTTCGATGAACTCTTTGCTCAGTTAAATGCCCTCATTGGTCTATCTGAAATAAAGCAAAAAGTGATGGATCATGCTAACTATATCAAGTTTCTACAGCTTAGAAAGGAGAAAGGGTTTTTGGAAAAAGATAGAATTAATATACACTCTGTATTTATTGGAAATCCTGGTACAGGTAAAACGACAGTCGCCAAAATGATGGGGAATCTGTATAAGAAGATGGGGCTCTTGTCGAAAGGGCATGTGCACTCTGTAGATAGGGTAGAATTAGTCGGAGAATACATAGGGCAGACAGCACCAAAGGTAAAACAGGCGATAGAGAAAGCAAGAGGTGGAGTATTGTTTATCGATGAAGCATATGCATTGGCAAGAACGAACGATGATTCAAAGGATTTTGGAAGAGAGGTGATAGAAATCCTTGTCAAAGAAATGTCTAACGGTAAAGGAGATATAGCGATTATAGCAGCGGGGTATCCTAAAGAGATGAAGCATTTTTTAGATTCAAATCCAGGCTTGAAATCACGATTTAAGCACAAATTTGAGTTTACAGATTATATGCCAGAAGAACTTGCAGAAATTGCGCAGTATGCAGCAAAAGATATGGAAGTCGTGTTTACTCCTGAGTCAAAGCTTTTACTAGAGGAAAAGATTACAAGAGCATTTCGAGATAGAGACAAGAGTTTTGGGAACGCACGGTTTATTTTTGACCTCGTAGAAAAAGCAAAAATGAATCTGGGGTTGCGGGTTATGGGCATGGAGGACCCGGATGAGGAATCAAAAAATGGATTAGAGACAATTCAAATTGGAGATGTGCAAGCCATAGATTTAGAAGTGAAACTTAGGCTGCCTAATATACCAATAGATAATGAATTGCTGAATATTGGTCTGAGAGAGTTGAATGAACTCATCGGTATTGTGCAGATTAAAAAGCAAATTACAGAGATTGTGGAAATCGTACGCTTCCACAAAAAGCAAGGGAAAAATGTATTGCACAATTTCCATTTCCATACTGTGCTAATTGGTAATCCGGGCACTGGTAAAACGACAGTGGCGCGCATCTTATGTAAGATTTATAAGGCACTTGGAATTTTAGAGCGCGGTCATATGATAGAGACAGATCGCCAAGGTTTGGTAGCAGGCTTTGTTGGGCAAACGGCGATTAAAACCAAAGAACGAATTGAAGAGGCTTTGGGAGGTGTGTTATTTATTGATGAAGCCTATGCCTTATCAAATTTTGGAGGCTTACAAGGCGACTATGGAAACGAAGCAATCCAAACATTATTGAAGCGAATGGAAGATGATAGAGGTGAGTTCTTTGTGTTTGCAGCTGGTTATCCAGAAAATATGGAAAAGTTCTTAAAGGCAAATCCTGGGCTGAATTCGCGCTTTGATAAGGTATTGCAATTTGAAGATTATAGTCCGCAAGAATTATTAGAGATTGCCACACAAATGTTTATAACGCATGGCTACTCAATAAATAAAAAGTCGGGTAAGTATCTGAAAGCATTGCTTGATGATCTGCATCTGAAACGTGACAAATATTTTGGGAATGCGCGCGAAGTGCGTAAAATAGTCTTAGAAGCAATAAAACACCAAAATCTTAGGCTTGCTAAATCAGAGAACATTAGCACTAAAGACGAAAAGATAATAACGAAAGAAGATATAGAAGCAATTTCTTTAGTGGACGAAAGAACAATCTATAACAAAAGATCTATCGGTTATTCCTCGAATTAGAACTTCACAAAGGCGCCAACTCGATACTGCCTTCCATAAACGGGGTATGCAAACCAATCCTGGTATTCTTTACCTAGCAGATTGATAATACTTGCGTGTATACCGAAAATAGAATTTACATGCAGTCTGGTTCCAAGCGTAAGATCATAAATTCTATCAGATCGGGGAGCCAGACGAATGACTTCTACCTTTTGGATTATTCTACTATCCAAAAGTTCGGCATTCAAGAATATATCAACTTTATTGTTCAGTAATGCATGTTCTAGTTTCATGTAGGTCCGCCAGTTAGATAAATTTACTTGATCAGTGAATCTGAATTCTCCACCTGCACTAAGCTTTGTATCCTTTAATTCCAACGCATAATCCGTTGCAGTAGAGTAGTAGTTTGCATCTAATGCGAGTATAGAGTACATTGGAATATCTTCAATATGCCTGTAGCCAAATAAGGGAATACCGCGTTCTCTGTTATACAAAGCTTTCACTTTTAGGCTGTGTAGATTGTCGATATAATACACACCTAAGTAAGGGCGTATGGCATTATGTGTATGTACATTTGCATTGTCGAATGTTACAAATGGATTTGCGTCAAATAAAGATTGCGTATCATAAATATCAGTAACAGATTGTGCACCTCCAAGGATATGTACTCTATCATGTACTGAGTAACGGATAGTTATGTTAGGTTGAAATACCCAAGAATCAAATGATTTAATTGCATCCACCCCTACACCTGCTTTCAATCGGTGGAATGTGTTATAGTGAAATTTACTTTTGACATTCCCTACAAACTGCTTTGCAGAAGGGGAGAGATCAGGATCAGTTACATAATACCTGAGATCAGATTTTACTTCAAACATATGCTGATCAGAAAAAGTCTTTTGGATAAGTCCTGTACTCATGGTACGATGTTCGTGCTGACCGAATTTCCCTAGATTGGTATTTCTATAATTACCACCAAGAACTAGGCGGGTACCACTCTCTTTAATAAAATTAAATTCCACATTCCCCGATGCCTCAAAGCCAAATAGAGACCTTGATAACTCTTCTTGCAATACCTCCGTATTGACTGCAGTACCATAGAAATATCGCTTTGCGAAATTGTAGGAGAGGTTTAAGCCGCTACTAACATTTTCATTAAAGTGGTATTTTCCGTAAAGACGATTACCATAGTCCGTATGGTCTCTAAATGCAATTTTCTCATCATCAGAAGTGAAAAAATTACCAGTAAGTCCAATTTCAAACCAATCTTCGATATTGTAGTTGTATCCATAATCCACTTTCGGGGATTTAGGATTTGCAAAAGATACATCAATAAATCCATCATACTTCTCTATTTCCACAGGAGTTGTATAAGCCAGCGGTCTTAGATTTGGAAGTTCATCTTTAATATCAACTTGCTGTGCTTGCACACTATAGTTAAAAGAGGAGATACTTCCAGTTTCCATTTCTTCCTCAGAGCCTGGAGGAGGAAAGACAGCTGTAGCGGTTTTTGTTATGGCCTCAAATGATTTTACAACTTCTACTTCATCAGAAGGCAGTACTGGGATACTGTCAGACGAAGTCTGTGGAAATAGATTGCATGTATATAATATGCTTAAAATAAGTATGCTTAATTTTTTCATCGCAGATCGTTTAAGTTAGGTATGGTATCTAGTTGTAGATACTCTGGATTAGCCTGTATCTCTATTCTATTGTCTTGCATTTCTTCCTCTTCTAATCTAGCTAGCTTCTTTTCTGCTTCGGCAATTATTTTTGGATCATCTTTGTAGTTTTCTATGAGTGCTTCTAATGCAGCTCTTGCGTTTATTTTATCACCTTTAACGGAATAGATGTCAGAAAGGAGTATTAGGCTCTTAGAGACCCAGAGTGGGTAATTGGCACTGCGCTTTGTCGTTTCAAGGCATTGCGTTTCCGCAATATCTAATTCACCTTTTTCGTAGAATATTTTGGAAACTAAATAACTTGCCTCCGCAGTCTGATTGTTATTTGTAAGACGAATCACTTGATTCAATGCAATTACAGCTTTGTCTTTATTTCCTGTCGCCAACGCTGATTTGCCTAGATAGAAATTCACAGTACTTTGTTCCTCTATATTTAATTGCTTTGAGTTCTCTAAGTACTCACTGTGCGTTATAACTGCATCGTGCTTGCTTGTTCTGAATGCACTTCTCAATGCACCCATGTGTGCTGCTTTTTTCTCATCTTCTGAAATATTTTGTTGGCTCAATAAGCTGTAATATCTAAAGGCCTTTTCAAATTCTGTTTGGTGATTGTAGGATATAATTGCAGCCTTTTTTAGAGCAGCTAGATAATGATTTGAAAACTGTTGCCCTATAATATAGTCAAAGTGGGGAAGTGCTTGTTCGTAATTCTTTAGAATCAGTGCAGATTCACCCGAATAATAATGGGCATCTAAAACGTAATTGCCAGAAGGATTATCAGTAATGTATTTTTCAAGTGACTTTACAGCATCTGAATATTTTGCATTTAAAAAATTATTATAAGCAGTCACATAACTAAGAGAATCTTTTGCAAAATCACTCAGTTGGATTCCTTCTTCTTCAGCAAGTTCTATGTATTTATCTGCATCGCCTATGTCGTCTACATATATTTCTTCCATTGCAAGTAGTGCCTCCTTTCTCTGTTCAGAATTAGGATTATTTGACAATAGGGCTTTGTAGTTTTCGAGAGAAGCTTCCGCATCCCCAAGATTATAGCTTACAAGCCCAAGCTGTAAGTACGCATCATTGACGATTGGAGATTTTCCTTTATAATTTAGGATTAAACGTTCATAGCTTTTAATTGCTTCATTTTGTTTTCCTAATGTATTGTACGTGTTACCAAGAGCAAAAAATGCATCATCTCTATATTCAGATTCAGGATGCTTTTTGATTAAAGTTTCTAAGCTCATGATCTTCTCATAAGGTTTATTCTCCAAACCTTCTACAATCGCTTTCTGATATAATCCATATGCTGCATCTGAGTTGTCTACTGCTGCGAGTGTATTGTACGCGCTTGTCGCTTGGTTATATTCATTCAATTTAAAATGTGCATCTCCTTTTCTACTGTGACTAATCGCAAGTAGTTTGTTAATCATTGCCTTCTTTTCAGTTGCCGCATGACTGTTGATTTTTGGGATGGCCTGTCCATATGCAATTGAAGATGATTTATAATCTTTCTGCATAAAGTCGTTATGTGCCTTTAAGTAGAGTGCCATAGCAGGGGAGGATTGGAATTCTAAACCATTTGGATCTATATCAAAATAATCTTCGAGCAAAAGGTTTGACCGTTTGTATCTAGCTTCTCGGCTTTCCATCTGCGCTAACCAATAGATAGATTCTGCAAGTTTGTTTCTATCAGCCGAGTATTTCTTCGCCTTTTCAAAGTAAATTTTGGCGTTCCCTAATTGATTATCATTATATGCAGACTTTGCCTTTCTAAGGCAGATGCTTTGATAAACTACCTTAATGTCATTAGGCACTTCAGGCATCGCCTCAATAGTTTTTAACGCCATATCATAATCTTTACTGACAAACAAAATATTTATAAGCAAGGATTGGGATTCTGTATAGTACGGAGATGTATCGTTAATTTTCTGGATGGCACTCAAGGACTCTCTATACTGGCCAAGTTCTGCCGATAGTCGAATGTAACTCCATAATGCATCTTCTTTTTGTTCAGGAGATGCATTTTTGGAATCCGCTAAGGTTTTGAAAATTGTACGCGCTGAATTTTTTTCATCTTCCTTTAGATACATGTCAGCAAGATAGAGCAATGAAGAAACCTGGTAATCACTTTGCTTTGTTGCTAGTTTCTCAAAGGCTAGCTTCGCTTTTTCAGTCCTTCCTAATTTGTAGTTACTCAATGCTATCTGGTAAAAATCAGCCTCGCTTAGGTAGTCCGTATTCTCTTCGTAAATTTCAAGATGTTTTAAACCTAGCACAAAGTCTGAATGCTTTAAATAAGCCTGGCCCAAGACTTTATGCAACTGAAACCTCTGATATAGCTCAGTATCTGCAGATAATTCTTTCTCCAAAAATTGAATGACTTCATCGTATTGACCTTGCGCAAAGTAAAGATGCGCTAAGTTGTAAGGCGTATATTTTTTATAGTCAGGGTATTGGCTTATTTTTTCAAACGATTGAATTGCTAATGCATAATCGCCCCTAAAGTATGCACACATGGCGTAATAATAATTAGAAGGGAAGTAATAGCCGTTTGTACTTTTAGTGAGGGTTTTGAAATTATCTGAAGCAGCATCAAATTCTTTAATTACAAAATAGCTATATGCTTTTCTAAATGCCAAATCCGTATTAAGGTCATCTGCATTCGCAGATTCATAAAAACTGATAGCTTCTTTAAAATCATTTCTTATGAAATAGAAATCACCTAGTATTTCATTAGAGATTTCTTCCTTTTCAAAATCATCATACCTTAATGTGTTGATTAAAGCAAGGTTAGCTGCTTTACTTTCATCCATTTTAATGAGTGCAATGGATCGCTTATAATCGATATGGAGTTGCGCATCTATCTGAGAGAGATCCATTCCTATATTCTCTTGTAAAACATATTCTTTCCCCAAGCCGTATAATTCTTCATCCAACAAGAACTCGGAAGAAATCCGATGGTCGTCTTTCAGTAAAGAGTTTTCCCTTTGGGCACTCAGGTTAGTGGCACTTATTACTACACATACGAATAGAAGAAACATTAAATTTTTCATGTTTTCTTAATTGAGTTCCAGAATGACAAACAGTTATATTATAAAAAATACATATATGTAACTAATTATCTATGATACTATTGCATCAAAGTTATAAAAAATATATTATAAAAAATTATAATATGTTCGCTTTTGTTATCTTTCGGAATTATCACAATAATAATGCGTAAGCAGAACAGTTATATCTTAAAAAATGGCGCTGAATTAATAGTGCGTGAAGGCGCGCCTACGGATGCAACTGCATGCCTAGCATTTATCGAAAAAGTCAGCGCACAGTCTACTTTCTTGACCTTTGGACCTGGTGAATTTGGACTTTCAGTAGAAGAGGAGGAGAAAGTAATAACCGACAAAAACGCTAGAGACAATGAACTCTTCCTGCTAGGAACTTTAGATAATAAGATCGTATCACAACTCACAGTCAATTCTTCTCAAAGACCCCGTTTAAGACATGCCGTTGAATTTGGAATATCTGTTGATGCATCTGTGTGGGGTTTGGGTGTAGGGACTGTCATGTTGCAGTATTTAATGAATTGGGCAGATGCGAGCCCGATTGTGAGAAAGGTAAATTTGCAGGTATTGCCGCAAAATGAACGGGGTATCAAGTTGTACGAGAAATTTGGATTTAAAATAGAAGGAAGAAAGTTAAGAGACAACTTTCAAGATGGGATCTACTCTGATGTGCTATTGATGGGGAAATTGATAGACTAGGTTATGAACAACTTAAAATATAGATTAAAGTAAAATAACAATAAACTTACACAAGGTACTGATTATAAGTTATTAAGAGTTTAATTACTTCTAAATTTAAACACACGTGCAAAATCACAAAATTGTTATTCAAGCTAGAGTTCATACTACCTGTTTACCTGACAAGCTAATTAGAGGTTTTTTTAAGGATCACAGTATTCTAGACATTCTTTGCAAACGGTTACTACTTTATTATCATCCAAGTCAGATTGTTATTGCAGGATCTACTTTAGATCAAAAATCAAAAATTGCGAGTATCGCAGAACATCATGGAATAGACACGTATTGGGGAGATGAAGAGGGTGCCTTACTACGGGTCATTCATGCCGCTGAGTTAAAATATGGAGACCACCTAATTCACGTTGATGCAGATAATCCTTTCTTAGATATTGAATCGATGGCACAACTAGTATATTCAGGTGCAAGTCATGACTATTGTGCGTTTCAGTATCAGTCTGGAAGACCATCGACATTAGAGCATTCTGGTCTTTTTGCAGAGTATGTCTCTGCATCGGCTTTAAAACTAGCACGCAAAGCAACTTCTGAAGTAGAACAAAGAGTGGATGTATGTAGCTATTTATATACCCATCATATTGATTTTAGCATACATTGGATACCTGTGCCTATCATCGTAGAGGAGAATCAATGGATAAAACTATCGCTCGAAACGCGAAGTGATTTTGAACGTGCTCAAATTCTTTTTACTAAATTGATCGCGTATGCTGGTTGGAAATATAATTACAAAGATATTATTCGGCTGGTGTTAGATACACATGAAGTGAGGGGGCAAATGGAAAAGGACTTTTTAGAAAATGTAGAGGTGTAAGCTTGCAAATGAAATGCGTGCGTTCTAAATTTTTCAATTTAGATATTGATAAACTTTTTGACATATCGCTTTCCTTTGTAGGTACAATGGAGAAAGTAAAGACCAGCCGCATAATTTGAAATGTCGATGTCTTGTGCAGAATCATTACTAAGTCCAGAAGACATCATCTGGCCATTTTGGTTGTATACATAATAACGCAAGTCATCGCCTAAGCCACTTTCTGTTGATATCAATATTTTTCGATTTGCTAGTATCTTGAAATGTAACAGTGCAGCATCAGTTTGATCGTCTATGGAAGACACAACATCAATTATAACACAATCAAAAGCTGCGGGTTCTAATTCCAATACTTCACCCGGAGTTATATCTTTGTTTTGAAAGGCTGGAAAGTCAAGTGGTATGCGTTCAGCTCTAAATGATGAAGCTAAGCCATCATTATCTTCCCCGTCTATTAAAAACTCAATAAATGAAACAGGACTTTCATAATCCCATACTAATTCTCCTTCCTGAGTAACTTCAAAAAAACGGCCTTTCCGAGAATCACATATGAGCGTATTCCCATTAGGCAGACGTTTTGTGCCACCCATTTTACTTGAATAAAATGTCTCTTTGTCAGGAGCTGTATAATGCCAAGTCACATTTTCTGGTCCATACACACCATTCACCCCTAATATATAATTACCATCTACATCCCGAGGAGGCCTTATTTCGTCAATAGAAGAATATTTTCCCTGCGGTCTCTGATTACCGTTATTAAATAAAGTAATATTCCCTTCTCCAATAAAACCTGTTGGAACGATCTCTGCGTTATGTTGACCAAACAGCTGCCTTTCCTCATTGAATCCCTTATCATATGTATTAGGATTTCCCCATCTATACAAAATGTCTCCACCTTTCCCTCTAGTTCCACCAGTATGCGCCGCAGCTTCCTCTATAGTCGTGCTGTGGTCAATAATATATATCTCACTAAAATTTCGCGAACTCAATATAATCTCATCACGCAGAACATCATAGTCTATTCCGTTCATATGCATCCAATCGGGATTAGAAATACCTTGTGATGCATTTACATTAATATTAATTAGCTCAGGATGTTCTGACACAACACCAAAGTTTTCTTTTTCAGGATTATGATCCTGGATTAGGTGGTCCCACACATGCCACTCCCAAACAAACTCTGCGGAGTCTTTCCCTAATTTTTTTATTTCATAAACAACAGGGGGCCAATACACAAGATCGGAAGCAGCACCTTGTGCATTCGCTTCTTCTTCAGATCTGTACTCCCAAGCAATAAATAGAATATTTCCATTCGGCAAGATTTCAATATCGTGGTGTTGTTGATATTCAGAATTTGATACCTTGTATGACCATAACAATTCTCCATCCCAATTATATTCTTCTAGAAGACCGCCAGAGCCTGCACCATTAAATTCCCCTGGAGCACTGCCTGCACGTATGAGATTTCCCTCTTCTGTTAAGTAAGCTGTCAAGCCCGGTCTAGAATTGGATTCCCAATGGTTGATATATTGCCCGCAGTTGTCAATTAAATAGGTACTAGTGTTAGGGGTAAATAAGGTGTATCCACTCATCGCTAGAGAGTCATAGGTGATAACACCTACTGTGTTTTGTCCTTGTAGGTGCAAAACAGAGAGGGACCAAATAACTATTATGGGAATGAAAACCTTCATAAAATCATCCCAAATGTATAGATTTTAATCCTGCATAAAAAGCGATCCTAACGCTTATGTCGCCTTAGGTCCCTTAAAATGCATGATTCTTGTGTTTTAAATAGATTGCTTGGGTAGCCTGTTGATTAAAAAACTGCTACAGATTATCATAGAACCTCCAATAACCATCTTACTGGTTAGCGATTCTCCTAAAACAATGTAGGCCAATATTATTGCGCTTACTGCTTCAAGGTACATCAAAGAGGAAGCTAATGAAGCATTTAAGTGTTTTAGGCCAAAGAAGAAAAGACTGAAAATAACGATGCCAATAAGAAACCCATAGAAAATTCCCGTTGCTAAATGTATTGGTTCAATACATGGGTAATGTATTATGAAGAATGGAAGAAAAATAAAAACTCCCAGTAGGTTTTGAAAAAATATCATCTCGTTCCGATGGTAATTTTGAGATTCGGACTTAAATAAAATTACAGTAATAGCATAACCAAATGCAGACGCTAATGCCGCAGCCATTCCCAGTAAATCCGTATCTTCAAAGCTAAAGCTCTTTCCTGACGAACTAATTATTAAACCCAAAAAGGCGAGGGCTATTAAAAACAAATGCGTTTTGCTCACGGATTCCTTTAAAAATAAAATCCCCAATATTGTAACGAAAATAGGCCATGTGTAAAGTATGATAATAGCGTTCCCTATGGATGTATAATTAAATGCCAAGAGGTACAGATACATACGAATCGCATTAATTGCGGAAGTCATAAGCATCTTTTTTGTGGAACCTCTAAAAAGATTTACATTATTAAACAGTATCCAAGCAAGTAAGATCGCCGCTGGCACAGCTGTTCTTAAAAATGCCAAGGCACTTGCAGGAATACTGGTCATGTATTTAATTAACAGCCCATTATTTCCTGCAATGAGTGCACAAAGTATAACTGCGTAGAAGGCTTTTTGCTTCATAAACACTAATTACGAAATAAAAAGAAAGGAAACTATGTACAGTTTACTGGTATAGATGAATTCCACTTAAATTTGCCTAAACTTTGTTAAGCCAAATTGATATGAAGTGTATATCCATATTACTCTTAAGCCTCTGTATTTGCTGTGCAATGCCAGCTCAAAACAAGACCAAGACTAAATTTAGTTCAAAGTATGAAATCACTGAGACATTGTATAATGTCATTTCAGGAGATGCAGGTATAGAGAGAGATTGGGAATTGTTTAATTCACTGTTTACCCCAGATGCAAAGTTAATTCCAATCCAGGTTAACAAAGAAGGTGAAGAACGCGCACAGTATGTATCTCCGCAAGGATATATCGACCTTTCTGGAATGTGGTTAACTGAGAATGGCTACTCTGAAAAGGAGAGCTTTATAAAAGAAGATTGTTTTGCCAATATTTGCCATTTGTTCAGTACCTATGAGGCCTTTAAAACGAGCAAGGTGGAAGAACCGTTTATGCGTGGAATAGATAGCATTTAGCTTATGAATGATAATAATAGGTGGTGGATTGTCAATATTTATCGGCAAGCAGAAAGTAAAGAATATCTATTGCCGTTCAGCTAACTACCTAAAAAGTTATAAGTTCGCACTCTATGATAAAAATCAATTCTCAATTGATTGAAAATTAAATTAATTTTAGAATAATAAAACAGATCTAATGGAGCATGTAGCAAATAGCAAATCAGCAGACTTGATGGTATTGGAAGATAAGCATGGAGCGCATAATTACCACCCCTTACCAGTTGTTTTAGCAAAAGGAGAAGGTGTCTTTGTCTGGGATGTAGAAGGGAAGAGGTACTTTGATTTCTTATCTGCTTATTCAGCGGTGAATCAAGGACATTGTCACCCAAGAATTATAAGTGCACTAAATGCACAAGCAGAGACCTTAACATTGACCTCACGTGCATTTTATAATGACCAGCTAGGGCCGTACGAAAAATATATAACAGAGTACTTTAATTACGATAAAGTACTACCTATTAACTCAGGTGTGGAAGCAGTAGAAACGGCATTGAAGCTATGTAGAAAATGGGCATATGAGAAAAAAGGAGTTCCAGAAAACCAAGCTAAAATAGTATTTGCTTCTGGTAATTTTCATGGGCGCACAATGGCTGTAATTTCGGCTTCTGTTGATCCAGATAGTAGAAAAGGGTTTGGTCCATATATGCCAGGATATATAATTATACCGTATAACGATCTTGGAGCTTTAGAAGAAGCGCTAAAAGACGACACAGTATCTGGATTTATTGTAGAGCCTATCCAAGGAGAAGCCGGAGTGGTTGTTCCTGATGAAGGATACCTCAAATCTGCTTATGATCTTTGTAAAAAGAGAAATGCCCTATTTATAGCAGATGAGGTACAAACGGGAATCGCTCGTACTGGAAAACTATTAGCTACCTGCGGAAATTGTAGTTGTACGGATGGTTGCGAGAACAGACCCGAAATTAAACCCGACATATTAGTTTTAGGTAAGGCCCTATCGGGTGGTGTATTCCCCGTGTCTGCCGTACTTGCGGATGATGATATTATGCTATGTATCAAGCCGGGCGAACATGGTTCTACTTTTGGCGGGAATCCTTTAGCATGTGCAGTTGCTATAGCGGCATTGGAAGTTGTGAAAGATGAAAAATTGGCGGAAAAAGCAGAGCATCTTGGGAAAGTATTTAGAGACCGAATGCAGCAATTGGTTGATACTACCAATATTGTTACACTTGTGCGAGGAAAAGGCCTCTTAAATGCGATAGTAATAAATGATAAAGAAGATAGTAAGACTGCGTGGAACATGTGCATGAAAATGAGAGATAATGGCCTACTTGCTAAACCAACACACGGCAATAAAATACGATTTGCTCCTCCATTAGTAATAACCGAAGAGCAAGTCCATGAATGTTGTGATATCATCGAAAAATCGATCAAAGAATTTGAAGTGTAAATGAAATTTTCTTGCTCTGTCATAGTTAATAAGCCGAAGGACACGGTTGTTTCATATTTTATGAATCCGGATCATTTGGTGCATTGGCAAGATGGATTTTTAGGTAAGGAGCATAAAAGCGGAGAGCCTTTGGAAGAAGGCGCGGTCTCGGAATTTAGATATAAAGTGGGAGGGAACGAATTGCAGATATACGAAACGATAATAAGCAATCAAATGCCTGATAGCTTTTTAGCGGACTATGACTGTGAGCCCACCCAAAATACGATGCTCAGCTCTTTCCAAGCGATAGATGGTCATTCCACAAAATTCAACGTTGAGGTAGAATATCTTAAGTTTTCTGGTTTCATGGTAATCATCATGAAGACTCTATTTCCATCCATGTTCATGAAACAAGTCCAAAAATGGCTAGATAACTTTAAGGAGTTTGTTGAGAATGATGCAGCTTAGACTATGGTGAAATATAGCCTGATCGCTAGATCAAGCCCTATTTTCCGTTCGTTTTTGAAATAATTTATAAATTTGTTGCTATATGATTTACCTTTTAGTTCTATGAAGAACACTGTTAGATAAACCCCTTTATACGTAATTCAAAACAAATTAAAATTCGATCAATGAAAAAATTTATGTGTGCAATGGTATTCATTGCAATAGTATTCAGCAGTATGCAGGCCCAAGATTATAAATCTGCTGTAGGGCTGCGATTAGGGTATCCTATATCAGCAACCTATAAAACCTTTGTAAATGAAAGTATGGCATTTGAAGGCTTTGTAGGCTATAGAAGCTTCTTTGGAGCAAGTTATATTAATTTAAACGCTGCTGTGCAGATTCATCAAGACTTAGAACTAGAGAATCTAGAGGGTCTTCAGTGGTATTATGGTGCAGGTGCTGGTTATTATATATGGTCTTTTGATGGCGCAGGTGGAAGTTTCAATAGTGTAGGTATTTCAGGCTATCTCGGTTTAAGTTATACACTTAAAAATACACCTGTAAATTTTTCTGTTGACTGGGTTCCTACCGTTTTAATTGGAGGTTCAGGTATTTTCGGATCTGGATTTACTGGAAGCTCTGCTGCACTTGCTGTCAGATACGTGCTAGGTGGTAGAGAATAATTTTGTAATTTTCAAAAAAAATCAAGTTTATGAAATCTTTAAAAATATTTTACCTCGTAGGATTTGCACTATTAACAATCGGAGTGTCGAGTTGTGGAAGCAATAATTGCGATGATCTAACTGCAGAAGTTAACGCTCTAACAATGGACTTTAACGCAGCAGTGACAGCCTTTAACGCTGATCCCACTCCTGAAAACTGTGAAACGTTTAGAGATGAGTTTCAGGATTATTTAGACGGATTAAAAGACTGGTCAGATTGTGCAGAAGAAGTCGGTGGTACAAATCTAGATGAGCTAATCACACAAGCTGAAGCGGATCTCGATGATCTGGAGTGTTAAAAGATCAAAAGATAATTTAAAAAGCCTAATCATCAACTTCGACGATTAGGCTTTTTTTATTTCTCAACGATCCAGTGTTTTATGAATACGCATCACTTGTTGTAAAAGATCTGTTTTTAAATCATTCTTAATAATAAAATTAGATTTTTTCTCCTTTGATTCTTGAGAAAGTTGGCTGGCTAATCGTTTTTCTACCTGCTCTCTACTAATCTTATCTCTTAGCATCACACGATGTATCCTTATTTCCTTTGGAGCACTTACACATATAATCTTATCGAAGAATTTTTCCCCTTTAGATTCAAATATGAGTGCCGCTTCTTCGATGGCATAATTGCCTTTTTGTTCAGACATCCATTTAGCTAGATCTGCATGGACAGCGGGGTGGACAAGTGAATTGATTTTCTTCAACAATCTTTTGTCAGAGAAAATTGCATTTGCTAAAAATGCTCTATTTACCCGACCATTGCTATGATAGGCGTTCTTGCCAAATAATGATTTGATTTTAGCCTTCAAATCCACATCCTTCCACATTAGCCTTTTAGCCTCCTTGTCCGCATAATAGACTGGAACACCTAAGGATTCGAACAATCGCGCAACAGTCGATTTTCCAGCTCCTATGCCTCCAGTAAGTCCTACCTTGATTGGTCTTTTCTTGGCCATAGCTCAAAAGTAGATATTTATACTTGGATACTATTGTTTTATAAATATATAGCTACTCAAATAGTGCTCATTTTTTAATTCTAGAATATATATCCATTGATCCAAGTTACCTACATATATACGTGTGGATGTGCCATTAAGTGCCCGCCCAATTTAGACACCACCAGCATTGTCTCTTATCAGATATTGCTAAGTTCCTTTATATTTGTCGTCTATCAGTACGTTGATTTTGTCGGTGGTAGGATTTGGATATATTTCTCCTTCAAGGATGTTTTGTGCAATTGTATTTGAGGGCTCTATTGTATTTGCAACACGCAATTCATTTCCATTATAAATTTCACTATCCTGCTGACTTTGAACAAAAACAACAAGATCAGAATTCTCAATATTGACCTCCCCATCAATTGTAAATGTTAAATTAACTTCGTCATCGCCTTCAGATAAGTTTATATTCTCAGAAGCGCACTCCCTTTGCACAAAATCCAAAACATCTAAGCTTTGCCATTGTTCTTCAATGCCTGACTCTGTCACTGCACCTATTAGAACCAAGTATGGATCTGCTATCGTAGAAAACGACTCTACAGCAACAGTATTTGTAAGCTTCATTCTAAGGCTTGTTAGTATTACAACTTAAACTGCTCAAGTATTTCTGTGCTCACCCAATAAATATCTTGATTGCTTGTGTAGAAAAGAAATTTCCCATCCGATGTTACGTAGGGACATAATTCATGCTTATCTGTGTTTATCGTACTTCCCATGTTTACCGCTGGTAGCCAATTCCCATCTTTTCCTTTAAAGCTAATGTATAGATCACCAATGCCTAAGCCTTGTCTTCTGATTGAACAAAAGATCATATATCGTTCGTCCGGATCTATGAATACGTCCGCTTCATATCTATTCGTATTGATTGTTTCACTGAGTTTTTTAGGTTGTTGAAAAACACCACTTTTAAATTTTGATTTGTAAATATCGAATGCATAATTTGGTGCATCTGCAACAGTATCTTGGGACGCAAAATACAAGCTACCATCCTTACTGAAGGAGGAATAATATTGATCTAGATGGTTATTGATTTTGTTACCAGCATTCTGCGGTTCTGACCACCCCTTATCTGTCCGTTCCATATACCAAATGTCCACATCTTTTAGTTTACCACCCTTAACTAAAGGTCTGTTGGAGATAAAGTATATCCGATTTTCATCCAGTGAAAACATTGGATCATTGTAACTGCAAGAATCGCCTTGGAATATGTTTTCTTGTTCTGACCATCTGCCATTTTCTAGTAGTGTCCGATGTATTTCCATCTTCCCGTTATTATCCACTCCAAAATAGAACTCCTTGCCATCCCTCGATAAAGTACAGCCAAATTCATGTCTATCCGGCTTGGAAATAATGCCAGGAGCAAAAAGAGCAGGAGTCATAGTAGGAACATCTTGTCCAAAGTAAAGCATTTCTTTGTCAGCCTTACTTATAGATTTAGTCGTCTTACAAGCAATTAACATAAAACAAATAACTACATAGTAAACAACATATGGAAGCGGCTTCTTCATAATAAATACAACGGTATCTAAATTGATATATTCTATAAGTTCAATTTATCTAAAAACAAGTCACATAAAGACTAACAATCT
>Ga0209828_1000944_pt1 | contig 27357 bp, 18 predicted proteins | sample MaitaG_FD_187429 | JGI IMG/M metagenome (GOLD analysis project Ga0209828, IMG submission 187429) | Marine algal microbial communities from Maine, USA - Maine_Asex2 metaG (SPAdes) (version 2) | ecosystem: Host-associated > Algae > Red algae > Unclassified | place: Maine, USA | collected 2015-01-05
GTAGGATCATAAGCCAATTTCAACATTGCATTGGGTAGAATCAGCGTATCTCTAAAGACAAAACCTCCGAAAAACCAATTCCATTTTCCATTGTTTAAGTCGCCAGCTTTAGTCAATTCTGAATTGATCCTACTCTTATTACCTGGAGACCAACTATTACCCAAAAAATAGAGAGAATCTCTATGCATAATGATATCTCTGACGTGCGCTAATGATGGTGACCATTAAGCTTCATTCCATTGGTTTTGTATATCCTTAAAATCTAATTTTCGTAAATCACTACTTCCGCCTAAGGGATCACTATTTGGTATGTAGAGTGTATCATGATACACTCTAATTTTTTCGATTGCTTCAGTAGGTATAGTTCGCTCTATTATATAATTGTTGTGAACGTCTATCGCATATAGGTCTATTGGTCCTGGATTGGTCGTTGTACTTTCATATCCTAGATATAATCTGTTCTTGTGTGATTGCAGATCCCAAATATTTTTTTCTCGTCCAGACATGCCTGAAGTGTCCGGAAGATTCACGATAAGCTGGATCTCACTTGTCTTATTGCCTAGACCTGTTTGTATTGAACAAGATTGTGATGAACTAAGCTGACTAATGCAGAATATGCAGAGACATACTGTTAACCGAAGCAGGATATGTGGATAGACTAGAGTGTTTTTAAAAGATCTGAACATATCCAAGCACAGGATATTTATCGATTCATAGATTACAGAAATACAAACTATGGGTTTATATAATTCCTCAATCAAGTATTGAGTAAACCAAACCACAGAAGAGACTACCTTCTTCTCTTCTTGTAGTTATTATTATTATTATTCGTTCTTTTCTTTCCTTTGCCTTTATAATTACTAGAATGACTTGTCTTCTTAGGTTTTGTATATGATGAAGCTAAGTAGTTAATCGGCTCATCAGGATCCATCTCTAGCTGTTTGTCAGAGATCTCCTTTAGGTCAGATTTAATAATATTATCATTGATATTAGCATCAGGATTCCAAGTCCTATAAGCGAGCTTCATATAAGCAGCAATCACCCGAATAAATTCAGCTTTCTTTTCAGGATCCTCCATTTCGACAGCCTTCTTGATCAAAATTTGAACTTGATGGCCATAGTGTCTATACCGAGTTTCGTATGCAGGGTACTCTAAAGGTTCTGGTCTTTTTGCAGCCTCTTCTTTGCTAATGACAATACCATCAGGGACAATAACATCTAGATCATAATTCGCAATGCGAAACAAATGCTTCCATAATCTTTCTTTATAGTCAGCTAAGTTTTTGTTCTGAGGATTCATTTGCATCATCAGCTTGATAACACCTTCCACGATGCGTTGTCTTTTTTCATCGTCTTCAATCGTCTTCGCATAGCCAATCATGTTTTGAACATTTCTGCCGTACTCCGGAATGATTAGTTGATCTTTTTGCGAGTTATACTCCATTAAGTGTGCTTCACTCATTTTTTATAATTTTTAAGGCACTGTTTATTCAACAGTGACGGATTTAGCTAAATTTCTTGGTTGATCTACGTTACAACCTCTGTACGTGGCTATATAATATGACAACAATTGTAAAGGAATAACCGATAAGAGTGGGGACAATTCATCCTCGATATCGGGAATTTCGATGCAAAAGTCAGCAATTTTTTTGAATTCTTCCTGATCTTTTGTGACAACTACCAAAACTTTTGCATTTCTAGCCTTGATTTCGTGCAAATTGCTTAGTAATTTATCGTGAGCGCTTTTATTTGTAGCGATTAAGATCACTGGCATAAACGAATCAATCAAGGCAATTGGACCATGTTTCATTTCTGCTGCAGGATAACCCTCTGCATGGATATATGATATCTCTTTTAGTTTTAAAGCCCCTTCCAACGCAACAGGAAAATTATATCCTCGACCTAAATACAAGGCATTTGATGCGCTTTTTAATTCTTGCGCTATCGCCTTTATTTCATCATTCTGATTTAGAATACTTCGTATTTTGTCAGGAACACTCAATAATGCTACTGTTAATCTTTTCGCTCTTTCCGTATCAAGTCTGCCATGTAGCTGTCCGAGGTATATGGCTAAAATCGTTAGTACAGTAACTTGACTTGTAAATGCTTTTGTAGAAGCGACTCCGATCTCAGGGCCGGCGTGGATGTAAGATCCTTGACTGGCTAACCGAGCTATAGATGATCCGATAACATTCACAATCCCATAGGTTTTTGCACCATGAGCTTTTGCTAACTCTAACGCTGCGAGTGTGTCGGCTGTCTCTCCAGATTGTGAAATCGCAATGAATAAATCGGTTTCACGTATAATTGGATTGCGATATCTAAATTCTGAAGCGTACTCCACTTCTACTGGAATTCGTGCCAGATCTTCAATAAGATATTCGGCGATCAAACCAGAATGCCAAGAAGTACCACAGGCAATAAATACAATCCTATCTATTGACTTAATGTCAAAGTCAGCCTTCGACATCCCACTTAATCTGACAGAAAATGAATCTGGTAATACCCGGCCTCGCATGCTTTCTAAGATGGTTTTATCTTGCTCAAAAATCTCCTTCAGCATAAAGTGCTCAAATCCACCTTTCTCTAATTGTTCAATCGTATAATCTAATTCTTTTACAATCGGAGTGACGACAATATTTTCAAGATTGATGATCTCATAAGAAAGATCAGTCTTTAGACTAACAATTTCTCCATCATCTAAATACACAACATCTTTTGTGTGTGGTAATATAGGCGTTGCATCAGAGCCAAGCAGTAATTCGCTTTCGCCAATACCTAACACAAGGGGAGATGACTGTCTCGCTCCCACGAGCAGGTCGGGCGATTCTTTATCCATCACGACGATAGCATATGCACCTACAACCTTTGACAGAGCAAGCCTGACAGCTTGGGTTAAATCTAGATTGTTCTTTTCTTGAACTTCTGAAATAAGATTGACCAAAACCTCAGTGTCTGTATCACTAGTAAAGTGATAACCCAGTTGAATTAAGGCTTCTTTTAGGACGGCATAATTTTCAATGATGCCATTATGTATCAATGACAGTCTGTTATTATTAGACTGATGCGGATGAGAATTAACATCGTCTGGCTTTCCATGTGTGGCCCATCTGGTGTGGCCAATGCCCATTCGTCCTTCTACTGCTTTTTCACCAATGTGCTTGACTAGATCTTGGACCTTCCCCTTCTTCTTATACGTGGTAATTTGATTTTTTTCAGTAGAATAAACAGAGATTCCCGCACTATCATATCCACGATATTCAAGCTTTCTCAGTCCTTCAATAATGACTTGATAAGCATGTTGCTTTCCTACATAGGCAAATATGCCACACATAAAACAAAGTTTAAGTCGATGTTATAGACTCGTAAGAGATAGGTTTAATTTTAATGGAAACTTAGAATGCCCCGGTCCATACAAGATGGTTCTATTTGCTCTTTCAGTCACTAACAATGGAGTCAAAAACAAAGTAGTAGGAATTTCTCCATTTGCCATTTGTATCAAAGAACGAGTAATGTTCATTTTATATTGAAAAACAGTCATGTCATTAATGACAGATTCTTCTACACTACCACCAAAGAATATTTCTAATTGATTGAAGACCAAACCTTCGTTTATCTCTGCTAAAATTTGCAGTTCACCATTTTCATTCTTAGTAGACAAGATTAATGTTTCTATTGGAGCGAATAATTCAATATCATTGTCTGGAAGCTGAGCAATCGTCATTTCTAAAACACCCTGATTGATCAAATTATCATCTAATAGATTGATAGCCGATAGATCTAACTCAACAGTTGTACCTAACATCGATTGGATGAATATTAAACTATCTGAAGCAGCGATATTGTCTAGAAATGAAGCAATTGGACTAGATTTATTGTCTCTCTGAAAATCAGTAAGCTTTCGACCTAATGATACATTTTGAGTTAAATCATTTAAGGGATATTCGAAAAGCAAGGTGGTATCACCTCTGCTATAAAAACTTTGTATTCTACTATTGAAAGAATTCGATGATATGTTAACACCAAAAATAGAATTTCCAGTCGAAGGAGTCGCCTCGACTCGGATACCATTAAAGGCTTCAATGAAATCAGTATTTGTTTCAATGTCTATTAAATCATTGAAGAGAATATCCGAAATAGTCTCATTCAACGGGATTCTCAACTGTCCAGGCTCACTTCTTGTCGTCCCTAGTGAAGGGAAATATACCGAGACAGAATCTGTCCGGATTCTAACGCCTGAAGCAGAACCAACTACTTCAGAATCAAAAGCGATGTCTTGATTTGAATAAATATCTTCTAAAGAATTTATACTTTCTGTTAATCTAAAAACCTCAATGTCAAAGCGATCATTTGGTTTTGCATAATTGCCAACACTATCAATAGATAAAACCAAAATCATTGAATCTAACACATCTCCTTCTTGATAACCAGGTTTGAATAATTGCCCAGTCACGAGATCTACACCAAAGTGTATTTCTGAGACCAATGAGGCTTTCATTTGGCCGAAATATGGATCATCCAGTTCGCCAATTAAAAAGGTACTTCTAGACGTATTATCTTCATTATAGACGCGGACTGAATCTAATGCGACAGTCTTAGCTACGATGCTTAAAGTGTCTGTACTTTTGACAGAGACAATTCCTTCTCCAAATAGATCGGAGCCGACATCAGTCGATTCACCACAACTAGAGAATAGATTAGAAACAAAAATTGCGATAAGGACCCAGCCACTTAAATGGATGAAATAAGAGATTTTACTATTCAAGGCTTTTATTCTTCTTCGATCAATGATTGATAAAATTCAATATAAGCTTCCATATATTCCTCTTTTGACTTTAGTGGCAATTTTGGAACATCTGAAGACTCAATTAACTCTAGAACGTGCTTCGTTAAGTTTGCGCTCCCTTGTATAAGGGCATCAGCATAATTAATCGCACCTGTATTTAAACTTATTTTTCCTTCATGTGAATATGACTCCAACTGACTTTTCTCTAAATTATTGATTAAAGCTTTGGTATAAAAGCTTTCTCCAAAAGTTTCTTCGTAGTTATTAGGATATGCAGAGTAAATCAATTTGGACTGTGTAAAGATTGGCTCATCTTTGTAAACTGTCTTTAAATACAAAGGTACAAGACTTGTCATCCAACCATGACAATGGATTAAATCTGGTGGCCAGCCAAATTTTTTGACCGTTTCCATGACTCCTTTACAGAAAAACACCATACGATCAAGGTTGTCTTCAAATGGTTTTTCATCTTCGTCATCGAATATAAACTTACGCTTAAAGAACTCTTCGTTGTCTAAAAAGTATACTTGTAGACGTGAGCCAGGCAAGGAAGCAACTTTTATTATTAATGGAAAATCATCGTCATCAACAATGATATTCATTCCTGAAAGCCGTACAACTTCGTGTAACCTGTGCCTTCTTTCATTAATTACACCATATTTGGGCATTAAAACCCGAATTTCCATACCTTTCTCCTGTGTTGATTGAGGAAGTTTCGCTACCATTTCAGAAATTTCTGATAGCGTTGTGTATGGATTCATTTCCTGTGTAACAAACAGTACTCTCTTCTTACTCATAAATGAAGTATTTTACCCAGTTTCAGTTCAAAGGGTTGCAAAGATACATTATTTATGTCAAAAAAGTCTATTTATCTTGCTAAAGCCTTATAAATGAATACATTATGTAATATGTTTAATCGATGTAAAGAATTAAAGGATATATTTTAATCGGCCTGCTCATTTGCGTTGTCGCTATGATGTTTTGGGGATCGGGTCGTATGTTATTTTTAAAGCACTATGGTCTAAAAACAACTGGTTATATAATCAGTATTCAAGGCAGGCTCAAAAGGACAATATCATTGTCAATATACATATGTCATTGATTAAAAAAAATATTCCAAAACAGAGGTTTATGGAAATGTAAAAGTATCGGATAAAGTTGCTGTCGTTTACATTCGCTATTATCCTGACATAAGTATACTAGAGAAAAAACTTATTGAATATTAATAATCTATATGATTTTTTTAAAAATTAGAGATGCAAACTATAAGGTGTCTTTGACTTTATGGTCCATCTCATTTAGGTCACCACAATCTGCATCAACTGAGCACAAATAATTGCCCCATATGTACCAAGTGCATAACCTAATACTGCCATTAATACACCTACAGGTGCTAAAGAGGGACTAAAAGCTGAAGCAACAATTGGAGCGGACGCAGCACCACCAACATTTGCTTGGCTGCCCACCGCGACAAAGAAGAAAGGAGCTTTGATGATTTTGGCAACGAGCAAGAGCAGCCCAACATGTACAAGCATCCAAATGATTCCAATCGCAAACAATCCAAGGTTCTTGAAAACTTCACCCAAATTCATTTTCATGCCGATGGTAGCGACGAGCACATAAATAAATACTGATCCCCATCTCGATGCACCTACTCCTTCAAGCTTTCTTGCTTTTGTGAATGATAAGCTCAGTCCAATGGTTGTAGAAAAAACAATCAACCAGAAAAAAGATGACGTCAATGAATTAAGTCGATAGGTAATTAAAGTGTCTTTCATCGAAGTCATCAAAGGAGTCATAATATCTTTTCCCCAATGCGATAAAGCGACACCTCCAAAAGCCACGGCCATCAATACAAAGGTGCTCGTCATAGTAGGCATCTTTTCAACGCTAGCACGATAATCTTCTACACTCTTTTTTAAATTGGAAATGGCACTGTTATCTGCTTTAAGCCATCTATCTATGCGATCACTTATATTCGCTCCATAAAGCAAAAACCCTAACCATATATTGGCAACCACCACATCGATGACAACCATTGTCCCAAACAGATTATCACTGACCTCGTAGATTTCTTTCATGGCTGTTTGATTCGCTCCTCCACCAATCCAACTTCCAGCGACTGCTGAAAACCCTCTCCATATTTCATCTGGATTTGCATCAATTAATCCTGGTGCAACAAATGACACAAGAATTAATGCGATTGGTCCACCTATTATGATGCCAATCGTTGCGGTAAAAAACATGATGAGTGCTTTCGACCCTAGATTCCAAATACTTTTAAAATCAATACCAACACAGAGTAATATTAAACTCGCAGGTAATAAATATCGAGATGCAACAAAGTACAGTTGAGATTCATCACCAGATATAATACCTAATGGCCAATTCAGTAATGCAGGAATAAAATAACACAGAAGGAGAGTCGGCACATATTTATAAAATGTCTTCCAGCCTTTTGATTGTAATTCTGAAGTATAAAACACAAATGCTAAAACAGAAATTAAAATGCCAAGGACAATCGCATCATTAGTAAAGAAAGGTTTCATGGGACTGAAAATAGAATTTTTTATCTTCTTATTCTAAGCTGTGCAGCTTGAACAGCATATCAGTTGTCAGAACAATTAATTGTATAGATAGCTATGCCCAGAGTGGAGTAAAAATCATGGAAACAGCATGATTTTAAGATTTTGTTGTCATAACATTGAAATATGAGTAATAACAAAACAGCTTTGATAAGTTTTTAATTGAACCAGCTTCTGAAATCTCAACAGCTTTTGAAAAAAGCAGAGTTTTCTGTCAGACACTAAGTATGTGGTCATATGATATCAAAATTAATAAGAATGAAAACTATTATCTTAAAAAATAACTTTGATAATAAGTAACTATTATGTTACCTTTGAATTATGAATTGTGATGAATTACTCAAGAAACTTAAAAAAGCAGGGTGAAGGCAAATTCTTAAAAAAGGAAGTCACAAAATCTTACGAAATGAAGATAGCCCTTAATCAATAGTGTTTCCATACCATAGAGACAAAGAGGTTCCTACAGGAACAGCAAATAGAATACTAAAAAAAGGAGGATAAAAATGAGTAAATACAAACTAATTGTCGAGAAAAACAAAGATGTATATTGGAGCCAAGTTGAAAAATTACCAGGTGTCTTCAGTTCGGGAGATTCTATTCCAAATTTGATAGAAAATTCGAAGGAAGCTATAGAACTCTATTTTGATGAATTAGGCAAACAAGTTAAACATATTGAATTTGAATTGGTTATGGACATCCAAGAATTCTTCAAAGCTAATGAATTCATTAACATAACCAGTCTTGCGAAACGAATAGGAATGAACTCCAGCCTATTAAGACAGTATTCAAAAGGTATTAAATTTCCAAGCATAGAGCAAGTAGCAAGAATAGAAAAAGAGATTATACAAATTGGTAAAGAGCTATCGAAAACTAAACTTCAACCCGTATAAATGAATGGCATGCTAACTGATGACATTAATGGTGATGGTAATTTAGATATTCTCCTAGTAGGAAATGGATACGGCAGCGAAGTGAAGCATGGAAGATTGGATGCTCACGATGGGTTGATCGGATTAGGTGATGGAGCAGGCACTTTTGATTTTAAATCCGCACATAACTCTGGCTTTCTCGTGCAGGAAGATGCTAAGGCCTTAGTTAGCCTTTACCATAATCAGTTTAAGAGAACCGTGTATGAGGCTTCTCAAAACAGAGGTTCGATAAGAGCTTTTTTAAATGCACAAGAGGAAATGCCAATTACCATTTTACCGGATGATAGATATGCAATCGTCACATGTAAAGATGGTCGCGTCCGGAGAGAGAAGTTTTATTTTGGGAGCGATTTAATATCGCAGTCTTCTCGAAATTTGACTTGGAGTGACATCTATGAATCCATAGAAATATATAATGTAGAAGGAGAGATACGGACGATCTCTCAATGATCAGCCCTTATTTATTATGCGTTATTTTATTACTTATGTTTTTATATTAGTCACAAGTTAAAATCACTATTTCTACGAGATAAGACAATAATTAATACAGTTATGAAATATAAAAAAATAGCTTATTGGTGGGATAAGATTAGTTCAATAGGTATACATCAGGATTTATCTCTATACGAAAAAAAGCAAGTTCAACTCCTCAATAGAGTCAGTGCGACTTTTATCATCTTGCTTATACCTAGTCTCATTAAAGCTTTTTGTATCATAGATATTTTCGGTATATTAATTATACTTTGTTTTTATGGTTGCATGATAATAACACTTTATTTAAACTATAAGGGGAAACAATTTTTTTCAAAATTATTCTTTTTATCTTCACTAGCCATTATATCTTGTGGAATATCATATGCTTTTGGTAAAGGGTTTACCATTGAAAGTTGTTACATATCAATTAGTATTCTTACATTGATTTTCTTTGATAAGAAAAGAGATCAATTTCTTTTGATAATCTTCATTTTAGGTACTTATTTATTATCTCTATATTTCTATAACAACATTAATAGTCCGTTGGCTAATAAACCATTCTTGGAATTAACTAGTTCTATGTCACACTTCACCAACGCATTACTTGTATATATTTCTATCACCATGTCAACTAAAGCAAACTATGAATACGCCAATCAGACAAGTGACTTATTAAGTCAGATACAAAGTAAAAGTGATAAATTAGAAAATCAAAAAATAAGAATCACTAAACAAAATAGCTCATTAGAAAAAACTAACTATAAGCTTAAAAGTGCGAATAAAGAATTAGAGAATTTTGCCTACGTAGCCTCTCATGATTTAAAGTCTCCTTTGCGCATTACACACAGCTTTCTACAATTAATTCAACGAACATTAAGTACTAATTCAAAAGAAAAATTGAATGAATATCTTGATTATTGTATCGATAGCACTAAACATATGAAAGCTGTAATTGAAAACGTGCTATCGCATGCGAGACTTAATAACGAACTGGAATCAAAACCCGTTGACCTTGAGGAAGTATTTAAGAAAACAAAAAATATATTAGCCCACATTATTGACGATAACAATGTTAACGTAAAAGCTGATGCTCTTCCAACAATCAATGGTTATGAATCAGAGTTTGTATTATTATTTCAGAATCTGATTGAAAATGGAATTAAATATAACACGAGCGAAACAATAGAATTGTATATTAAATTAATAAATAATGACGAGTCAAAAATCACCCTTTGCTTCCAAGATAATGGTCTTGGCATAGCGGCAGAAAATCAAGCAAAAATATTTGAAATGTTCAATCGATTACATAATCAAAAAGAGTATGAAGGAACTGGTATTGGCTTAGCAACCTGCCAAAAAATTGTCTCTTTGTTTTCTGGCAAAATATGGGTAGAATCGAAGTTAGGGGAAGGTAGTTCTTTCTTTGTACAAATACCGAAAACAAATATAAACCCCCAAATACGTTAAACTTTGAATTTTAACCTAAGTTCTTTTTATACACAGAATAGACTTCCTCGACTGCAAGATAGATTAGAATATTTAATAATGTTTAAATTTATCATATTTCAAAAATTAGAAGGATGTACAGCAAAGAGCAAAAGCTGGAAATCGTAAAGTTAAGCTTCTAGGAAGGAGCATCAATAAAAGCTCTAGCTGAGCGATTTGATGTTTCAAAAACTGCGATTTATAATTGGCGTAGCAAGAATCAAAGAGTTTGGTTAATTTTTCACGGCTGAGAATTTTTGATGACCGAATGGTCTCAGCATAAGCTCAGAATGAAGTGACTAAATGTCACTTCATAACGAGGAAACCTCATCATCAGATGAGGGTGGGTTAGCCAATGGATAAAATTCATGATCTACTAATACCTGAGACCACTAATATCTCAGACCAGCCATATACATTTTGTTTGTTCTTCAGTTGACTCCTCGCTTGTCAGTCAGGCATACAAGAAAACCCAAAACTTCATCAATATCCATTTCATTTGGATGTTCCAAATCTTGGAATCGTACCAATCGCTCCACAACTCGAACGTAGTATGTGATGGTTTGCTTAGACTTATCTTCAACTATCATTCGATTTACATCGGCATGGTAATGGACAATAAATCCTGAGATTGTTGTACTTTTAATTGACCGAAAGAGGCACATTTGATCTGCCTGACAATAAGGAAGGAAATACTAAAATAAAATTAAGTCAGGAGACATTATTATATGATAGCTATTAATCTAAATTCGAGAAACAAAATATAGAACAACCATATACGGGTGAATAATTTTTTTTTAAGTTTTAAAAACTGATTATCGCTTTAAAAATAAGCTAGAGATTAACCTATCATCAGTCGTTATAACATTGATGATATAGACTCCTGGTAAAATTAAACTGATGTCGTATTCAGAGATGGAAGTTGTGCCATCATCGATTCCAATACTCGTTACCCATTGCCCAGAAATACTGATAATATTTGCTGTTCTCATCTCACAATTCTGACATTGGGCAGTTAAAAATCTAGAACTCGGATTTGGATAAACAAGCAGTTCAAGCTTATTTTCAAGGGGTAAATTTGAGAGTTCTTCTGGTAGGAATGTGACCCAAGGACGAGCTTGCTTAATGATGAGTTGGTCTCTATCAGTAATCTTATACTCTATATCCATTGCAAATGTCTCGTTGTTTGTCGCATTGTAAAGTTTTGCAAATTCACGATGGATAACATTCAGAAAATCTCTCATTTCATTAAGATAACTTTGATTCATAATTGTGGTATCTCCAGAAGACAAACTCGATTTTTGGACGACTATAAAATTATTCTTCCCAACTGAAATTTTGTCAAGTAAGATCTCTTCTGGAGAGGCATTTGTCTCTGGGTTGGTGATCAGGTCTTCACCTATCTGAGTATTGAGATAGAATGTGTTGTCAGTGTTGTAAATGGGATCCAGACTGATTGCGACACCATTCGCTTTTTCATCAGAAAAATTGGGATGACAAAGCACGCCCATAGCAGCTTGCTGATGATCTATTCGATAGAACTCTCTCTCATCATATGCTCTCAGATTCCACAAGCTAGCATACACTTGTTTTATCGTCTTCGACAGATGACCCTCATCAGGACGATGTGTTTTAGAGTTATATAATCCAGCACCATTGAATCCTGGCAAGTCCTCGTTATTGGTACTCGATCGACATCGTAGCGATGTTCCTTCTGGAAATGATTTGTATAAATTGTTCAGTTCATCAAGCATCCATTCTGGCATATCAGATTTCCGAATATCTTTTCTAAATGCATCGAGTCTTTCTTCTCTTACCAATCTGTCTGACTGAAATTTTGGGTCGGAGATCATGGTCTCAATTTGATCTGATAGATTATTAAAATTTATAAATTCATTGTAGAAGTAAAATGGAATGCCGTAACCATCAGGAATAGTCCCTTCTGGAAATCCAAAGGACCTCATCGTCGACACATTAGTACACTTTGCCCCGAAGCCGTCTTGCATTCCAAATCTGATAGAGTCTAATGGCAAAATGGATGTATAACTGAGATTAAGGTTTGGAATTTGTTCTGTCTGTGGTCTGGATTTTTCAAACCATTCATTGACCTGATCCAAAGAAGCTGCTCTAATAATATAATTGTCTTCCTCTACTTTATAATAGACATACTGGTTTAATAGATTGGCAATTGAATCTATGGACAAAGGATCTTTGATAAATGCATTAGGAATCTTTTCTTGAATTGCTCTTATATTGACATGGGATAATGGAGTTTGTGTCGTAGATGTAATGATTCCCGCGACTCGGGCAAGTGTATTAGGTATCTCATCGTAGATCACAATATCTCTAGAACCAGGAATGTCCTCAGCATCAAGGTGTCTTAATAATCCATAACCTTCTGCGGCGTTGAGTCCCCAATAATCGATGTCTTCAAAGACTGTTGATTCAAGTAGAATCGGAATTCTAGAATTTTGATAATCGGCAAAATCTCTATCGTATTCACCTTCATTATTTGCTGTGATAAAATGCGATAAGTTATTCTTTAGAAAGGGCATATTCGCTGCTAACAATTCGGTGGTTCTCCGGACAATCTCAAAATCTTGACCTTTCCCATTACTATAGTTAAACGCGTAAGTGCCAATAGTGCCATTTTCAGATATGATTGTCGGATGATAAATAACCTGACCTTTCTTCACTTGATCTCCCAGTGATTCTATGCCTACAGCTCCTGCAAAATCTGCATGTAGCGAATGGGTATTACTATTGATAAAATAAACCTTAGGATTGTTACTATGAAAATCGGAGATCATATATTTCACATGAACCTTTCCATTTAGAAATTCTGACCACTTGACAAATTCTTCAGTAATTGATAAACCCTTGAAAATCGCAAAATTATCCAAAGCGACTGAGCCATCTTCCTGTGCAATCTCAAGAGCTGAATTAAGAGGACTTTGAGTCGGCATGTTTCTGAATTCTGTGATGTCATCGATACCATCATTATCGGAATCAGCCGGGGATGAGATAAGATATTCTAATACTTGGTAATGGTCAATTGGATAATGACTAAGAGACTCTGTGATAATAGTCTTTTCTGATTCTCCAAGAGTCATAGAGGCCAAAATCTCAAAGTCCTCCTCTGGGTCATGACGGACTTTTAGGATATAGTAGTTGTTTTCAGATGAGCTAATGTCTAATTGTACTTGATTGTATTCATTAATAAAATAATTAAGAATTGGCACCTCTTGACCAATACAGATAGTATAAGCTGATATGATAATGAATACAGCTAGATTAGTTCTTAGCAGAATGTGAATCATTTTGAAAAAGAGTATTAAAAATTAAATCTACATATAAATGTATGTCTTTCTTTTTTGCTATGCTTGATGATATCAATAATCGTGTGTATTTCAAGTTGCACTTATTTGCAAGTGGATGAATCCACTTAGATTGAGACTTTTTCCAAGGTGATTCATTGTCGTGATTTCTCAAAGTGAATTATTGTTTCATGTCAAATGCACAAATGGTTTTATACCGATCAATGAGTTATAAAAGCATCAACTCTTTTCTTTACATTCTCCCTGAGGTTCATGTAAAATAAAGCCATGTCATGAATGTGGTAGTTTTCATTTGGCATCAAGCCCAACCGATAACTTCTGGTATTCGGTTCTGATATGTGTAAAAATCCTTGACCGTCAAGTCGCGCCGAACATTCATTTAGCCTAGGCGTGTCAAGGCTTTGAATTTCAATCCCCATTGGATCATCAGAAAAGAAATTTTGCCAATTGAAATTAGATTCTTTTGTGAAGTTTAATTTGACTGACCCTTTATGATTGCTGGCCTTGACTAATGATGTCGAGGTACTCCAGTTCAGAGGGTTGATGCTAATGACGTCTCTATGTTTTCTATATTCCCAAGATTTAGTATCATGATAATAGTGCTGACAATTATCCCGATCGTGAAGCGGGCCACCTGTTTCTCCAAAGGTGTCATAGGCGACGATGCAGCCCAAATCATTTTCCGATTGAGCAGCAGTAATGTGATTTAGCGTTCGTCCAATTTTATCTTTTGGAATTTGAAAACCGATGAGATAAGCTGCAATCATTTGATCAATAAGTTCAGTTTTATCTATGACCTCTTCTAATAATCGGACACCCAATACACTACCTTGGCTATGTCCTGCGATGATAAATGGACGACCTTTATTTTCATGAGTCAAGTAATACTTAAACGCGGTCAGCACATCTAGATATGCCAACTCCAGAGCAGAATGACTATTCTGAGAAGCTTCCATAAACGTATAAAAAGTAACCTGTCGATAGCGTGGAGCGAAAATCCGACAGCAAGAATTAAAGATGCTTGCTTGGCCAGGCAAGATCATGTTGTCGACAAATTCATTCGTTCGTTCATGATCCAAGGGTGCATTCCAATGTTCATTTGAGAAGCACATCGTCGGATAAATATAAAAGAGATCTGCTGGCTGATTGTGATCAATATCATCAACTCCTACCGGTGTCAATAATGCACTTGATTTTAGCTCTGGATGAGCGGCCCAATGGTCTAGGTTTGAATAATCTGGTGCTAAAGGTTCTGCTTTTGCAGCAAAATCATGCGGTGGTTTGATTCGTTTGCGAAGTACTGACAAGGCGATTTTACTTTTTATAGTTTTTTTAATGCTTGTAAATGGGGATTTCAGGGACATAACTGCCAAATTACTAAAAATGAAAGAAGTCCTAGTGGATAAGCCCAATGTCAGTTAGTTAAGGAAATATAGCGTCGTGTCACCCTGAATTAAATAAGGTCAGATAAACTCCGAATTAAATAAGGATTAACAATTATGATTGGATTATATAATCATCTAGGAAACAGTGACGGCTGCGATGTAAAAACCGCGGAGCGATTGTTTTTACATTGATTTTTGGTTACTTTGTCATTAAGGAAAAGAAATGACGAATCATATAATTAAATCTATCTTTTAATTCACAATACTTAATTATCACCAGAATAATTTCATAACCCAAAGGGGTTTGGGGAACTGAATGCTTCTGCAAATGCAGATATGTATAGACTAAATGTCAATCTATAATAAAGGAATTGAAATATCAAATTCAGGATGACGAACACTTTCTAAACAACATTGAGATTTATCCACTTAGATTGAGTCTAACTCAAAGGGGCTTTTAGTGCCTTGATCAAGTTTTAAGTAACTTAATTCCTAAATGGTTCGATTTTAATGATAGACTTACTATCCCGCTTCATTCAAACTTGGTATTTTTGTGTTTCTTATATGAAAAACTCTTGTGTATACATCTTTTTTTTCGCAAGCCTTATGTGTAGTCTTGACACACTAGCTTATTGCAATCCTCTTGGCAAAGTTCAAAGCGATAGAGTTGCAAACTACACAATGAATGTCACACTGGATCATGACAAGAAAATGGCTTATGGGACCTCTCGAATTGTATGGCATAATCCATCTAATGAAAGTGTCAGAGAGTTAAAAATGTACATGTACTTAAATTCTTTTAAAGACATGAATTCGACTTGGCTAAAGCCGACTAGAGGAGAAGTCTTTGGATCGCCTCTAGGAGAAAGGAAAGAAAAGGAATGGGGATTTGTGACGATAGATAGTATATCCATCGAAGGTGGAGAAGTGTTGACCTCAAGCATTAGATACATTCAAGAAGATGGAAATACAGAAGACCAGTCTGTACTATTAATACCTCTTTCAAAAGCAGTGAGAGGACAAGATTCACTCGTTATAAATCTCAGTTTTCGGTCTAAACTACCAAAGACAATTGCCAGAACAGGATACGGAGGAAATAACTTTCATTTGTTTGTGCATTGGTATCCTAAATTAGGTGTATTCGAACAATATTTATCTGGCAAATGGGGATGGAACTGTCACCAATTTCAGCAAAGTACCGAGTTTTATGGGGACTTTGGTGTTTATGATGTGACAATGACATGCAGCGATGAGTTTGTACTCGGTTCATCAGGATGTTTACTGTCTGATCTTGATAATAAAAATGGTACAAAGACTGTCAGGTATGTCGCTGAGGATGTTATAGATTTTGCTTGGTGCGTGTCGCCAGAGTTAGAAGAATATATCGACCAATGGCAAGACGTTCAAGTCAAATTATTAGTCCCAAGAGATCATTGCGCTATGGCAGATCGCTATATGATTGCGATTAAACATTCGCTCCAGTATTTTAATGATCACGTGGGTAAATATCCATACCCAGGCATTACATTAATGGATCCACCTTTTCATTCTTTACGAAACGGATTTATGGAATATCCGACCTTTGTAACTGCAGGCACTGTTTATGGTATGCCTAGTTGGTTCAGAGGTTCTGAGTCATTAGCTATTCACGAATTTGCACATCAATTCTTCATGGGAGTACTGGCGAATAATGAAAAAGAAGAAGCATGGCTCGATGAAGGATTTGTGACATATTATGAGGACAGAATCATGGAAGATTTATTTTCTCCATTTACTTCACAAATTGATATTCTTGGATATAAATATGGAAATAGTGAATTGTCAAGAGATGAATATGTGGGTATGCGCGATCAATCAAATTCTGCCATTGCTCGTCCAGGTTGGGAAATAAGTGGTGACTTCAAAGGCATCGTATACAGCAAGACTGCAAGCATGTTGAAAACGCTGGAAAGACAAGTTGGAATGTCTCACATGGATGAATTAATGCGCGGGTATTTTAATGCATTTAAATTTAAACATCCGAGAAGAGCAGATTTTGTAAATACAGTAAGTGATTATTTAAAAAGTCATTTTTCTCAAGAACAACATGATCAATTAATTGGATTTTTGAATCAATGTCTTGATGGATCTGATACGATAGACTATGCAGTAGCAGAAGTAAATAAAAATAGAGCGATTATCAAACGAACGGGTGATTTAATTCTCCCTGTTGAGATCCAAACGGTATTATCAAATCAAGATACAATTAATCAAATGTGGAGCTCACAGGAAAAGACTAAAACACTTGCATTTCAAGAGGATATATTGTCCATGCATGTTGATCCAGAATCGAAAATATACATGGATAGAAACTTCAATAATAATAGTTACACTTCCCAAAAAACACGATTTACAAGATATTTTACTAAGACGATAAATTGGGTTCAACACATTTTGCAATCTACAAGTTTTCTCATATGATTGCATCTATTAAAGCTGGATTTAGACATACAATTCGCCATTGGAAATTAGCAGTGTATATTTTTATTGTACAATTTATTGTTGCAGCCATTGTCGGATTTTTATTTGAAAAAGATTTATCAGCAGAATTGGGACAATCCATTTCAGGAAGACTGTTTAATGACAGATTTAATTATACAGTCTTTAAAGACATGTTGCGTGATGCACCTGAGGCTATATCGAGCTTTTTATCTGGACTTCAATTTGTTGTATTATTATTTTTTGTGATTGCTATTTTTTTGCAAGCTGGAGCCATTTCGTCACTAATACAAAGTCAGTCTTCGATAAAGGATTATGTTAAAAATGCGATAAAGTATTTTTTACCATTTTTTGGATTGGCGCTAATCTTTTTATTTCTATTTTTAATGATTACAGGTATTCTTTGGGTGCCATTATTAATGAATGCTTTACCCATAGTGGAAGCCTTAGAATCCGATAAAATATTTATTTGGATTCTTGGTGGAGTATTTATTTTGTATTTATTATTGATCTCTTTCTTAATCAACTGGTCTATAAATGCGAGAATTAATTATGCCATTGTCAAAAAATCTATTTGGTCTTCTGTGAAATCGGGATTTAAGTGGACTAAAGAAAAATATTTATCATTATTACTACCATTTTTATTATTCCTCTGTTTAGGAATTTTTATGATGTATTTAAATGTGAAATTCGATAATTTAAATGCAATCTTTTTAGTGTTTGCAGTTAGCTTATTTTTATCCTTAATTCGTATTTTTATTCGACTCTGGTATTATTCCAGTCTTAGTCGATTTTCTTCTGCAATAAACTGAGGTTCGTTGCATTTGTTGTCCGTCATTCTGTTTCTGTCTAGGAATCAAGTTATCTATGACAACTTTGTAATTCAATGATTACCAGTTTTCTAAAATCTGAATGATATATATCTGGTTCTATGAAAGTAAAAAAAGCTTAGCCGTGTCAATTTTGTGGGTGAGGGAGCCAGCATAGTGAGTATGTATTAAAACTGACTAGATTTTTGCTTACTTTTTATCATGAAAAAGTGAGAAGTGTAATTAGATTACGACAGCTAAAAAATTAGATTCTGAATCAGGTTCAGAATGATGTACTCGTCTTTTAATGATTCATATATGATAAAACCCAATAATCTTTTGTGCCTTTTATGTTTTACTAAATTATTATTTTCGCAACTTTAATTTATCAACCACAAAACGACCGACTGCCTCGCCTTGTTTGACACCCTCGTCAATCGCAGGTCTAAAATGAATACCTCCATATAATCGGCTCACCGCTGCTTCTTCTGACGCGTGAATGAAGGAACTAAAAGATCTCATTGGAAGACCAAATTCAACTTCCGTCGTGTCATCAAATGAAAAATTATCACCATAAATACTTGTCAATGCAATCGCCGCTGCTCTTGAAATCACACTATGACCTGAAGTGTGTTCTGGAAATGGTGGCGTCTGTAAAAGCGGCACCCATTCTTCATCAAAGTATTCATTGATTACAGTTTCAGGTCTAGTTAAATTACTTCTGTATTTTTCATCCCAACAACTGATAAATGCGTCCGCAAGCGCGATGGAAGTCAAAGCATATGCTTCAACGGATTTCATCAGATCCGCCTCAGCTTTTCGACTCGCCAAACCAACAATCCCCATCCAGTGTCCACCAGGTGTAATCTTCTTAGTGGCAAACATCACATGTCCTGTGACATTTAGAACATAAGGATTACAATCCCAAAAGCTGGCGATTTCTTTTTGTTCTTCTGTACCATTATTGACGACCGAGTAGACCTCCATTGTTTCTTTATAAAACAAGCTGTTTTTATCGGTATTAAATGCTGTAGGTGGTGCAGGGACAAATTGCTGGGAAGAGTCTAAAGCAAATGGTCTGATATCGCGCCAATGTGGCTCAATGCCATCCATATATCCTGGCGGGGTAGGCTTCCATCTTTCAGGATCTCTTTTGATAGAGAACTTGGGAAAGGAACGCGTCTGATGATAATTATCTTTTGAAGCCCAATCTGAAATATGCTTTGCTACAGATTCTCCAAATGCTATTGATTCATTAAAAACTTGTTTGGGTATACCTATTGATTGCAAAGAATCATATAATTGAGTGGTGTAGTTATCATATTTATCTTCTGAAAATGTTAGTTGTTTTCCGATTACATTAAAGGCATGAATTGCAGCTAGTGAATAAGATATTTGTGTTGAAGTATCCGCTTTCGGTGCTTCCGTCAAATCGTTTAATTGTCCAGCAAGGGAAGAATAGTTAGGATGATTTTGACTAAGCACTTCATATGCCGCAATGGTTGGGTAAGCGTAGATACGGCTAGCGACCGGAGGAGATAAAATGTCATGGACAATAATGTCAGTCAAATTCTTTACCGAATTATGAAAATTTTCTGCATTCGCAATCGCTGCTGTTTCAACATAAGGTTCTTGTTTACAGGAAATAAAGGCGATGACGATAAGTGCAAAAACAGCGTGTATTACTTTCATTATGTTTCTATATAAGTTGTGCAAATATATAGATATACCAAGCGTACTTGAGATTGAACCATTAATTTGTAATTATATTTTTTTAATGTCGAAGCTAAAAATACAGACATATCAGTAGATATGGAGAGTTTTTTGAACGATGAGATTCATAAAATAGAAATTAATAAATGGTCAATTTTAAGTGTGCTTTGTATAATGTTAAAAACCACCAATAAATCGAATTGAGATTTCAGTTTCTATTGTTAATTTAGTTGATTAAATGAGTTACACAAGCTAGTAATGAATTATTAATTAGCTTAGTGTAAGTTTAACACTTTCGCATGAATACACTGGTTACTCTCGATTGGATCGTTATTGCTATCTACTTTCTTATCCTATTTGGAATCGCTGTTTGGGTGATTCTCCAAAAACAAGAAAACTCAGAAGATTACTTTTTAGCTGGAAGGAATGTCGGCTGGTTCGTCGTAGGAGCATCCATTTTTGCCTCTAATATTGGTTCTGAACATGTCGTCGGTTTAGCTGGTTCTGGGGCGGGAGATAAATTTCCACTGCTAATCTACGAGTTACATGCATGGATCGTGATCTTATTAGGATGGCTTTTTTTACCATTTTATGTGCGGAGTGGCGTATTCACGATGCCTGAATTTTTAGAAAAACGATTTGGTCCGAGAGCTAGATGGTTCCTATCATTATTCAGTCTAGCCGCGTATGTCTTGACTAAAGTATCTGTGACATTGTATGCTGGTGGAATTGTGATTTCTACTTTGATGGACATTTCATTTATGACAGGCGCATTGGCGACCGTTATTCTAACAGGTATTTATACTGTACTTGGAGGGATGAGGGCTGTGGTTTATACAGAGACACTTCAAGCAATTATCCTTGTTTTGGGAGCTGCCACTCTTACCATTTTAGGTTTGCAAGCAGCAGGAGGCTGGGGTTCCGTTGTAGATACTGTCGGTCCAGAATATATGAATATGTGGAGATCAATGGATGATCCTGATTATCCTTGGCATTGGCTCGTGTTATCATCTACGATAGTGGGGATTTGGTATTGGTGTACAGATCAAGTCATTGTCCAGCGTGTATTGACAGCACGAAATTTAAAAGAGGCGAGGCGAGGAAGTATTTTTGGAGCATTTTTAAAACTCATGCCTGTCTTTTTATTCTTGATTCCTGGTGTGATTGCTTTAGTATTAAAAATGAGAGGTGAATTGATGTGGGATAAACCTGATGAAGCATTTCCAGCATTGATGATGCATGTGCTTCCTGCTGGATTAAGAGGACTTGTTGCTGCTGGATTAATGGCTGCATTGATGTCATCTTTAGCTTCTGTATTTAATAGTTGCTCGACTTTATTTACAATTGATATTTATAAAAAAATACGACCAGACGTTTCTGAAAAACAAATGGTGAGAGTTGGACGTATCGCTACATTTGTCGTCGTTGTCCTTGGTATATTATGGGTCCCAGTCATAGAACAATTGGCAGACGGCGCACTCTATGGTTATCTACAAAATGTACAATCCTATATTGCACCTCCGATTACTGCTGTTTTCTTATTGGGAATATTCTCTAGTCGAATCACGAATAAAGGTGCATTGACGACCTTGTTCTCAGGATTATTTATTGCAGTCATCCGATTGAGTCTTGAAGTCATGAAAGAAAGTTTGGATCCTAGTTCTTTCTGGTTCGCATTAGCAGACATGAATTTCCTAAAGTTTTCATCTTTCTTCTTCTTGTACTGTGTTGCTGTTGCGATTTTAGTATCAATGTTCACGCCGAGAAGACTAGAAAAAGATCTTGAAGGATTGACATTCAATACAATTACTGATAAGCAAAAAGCAGAAAATCAAGACAGTTACAGTTGGATTGATATTGTTGCATCTTTATTTGTAATTGCTATAGTGATATTTGTGATGATTTATTTTAGTTAAGAATTATTTAGCTGCATTAATCGATATAAAATACGTACATAAGGGCTTAATAAACAGTCATTTATTGGATATTGAAATGAATAATCTCACTCTTATCTCCTCATACTTGATTCTCGAATAATGAGTTTAGATTCAAATGTTTTTTGAAATACAGCGTCTTTGTTTTTCAAGGATTCAAAAAAGTAATCAAACGCGAGCTCTCCCATCGCTTCTCCTCGCTGCTCCACAGTTGTTAATTTAGGACTGACAGCACTTGATATCATAGAATTGCTAAAACCAACAATTCCTAAGTCCTTTGGAATAGCAATATCATGCTCTTTGGCGTATTCCAATATACCTGAAGCGACCCGATCATTGACAGTAAATATCGCATCTGGAGGATTATCTAAAGTCAATAGATTAGATGCGATTTCAATGCCCTCTTGTTTATCTGCTAAGTCACAAGCCACTATATAATCTGGGCGTATGGCAAAGTCATTTTGCTTTAAGGCATCTTCATATCCTCTTAAACGATCACTACCAACAGACCAATTATCAGACACCTTGATATGTGCAATTTTGGTATACCCTTGCTCTATTAAATGATTGACGGCTTTCAGGGCTCCACGATAATCATCACTTTTGACATAGTGTCCAGCATACCCTTCAAATGTTCTATCAATCAAAATGTGAGGGATTCTATAATCTTTTATTTTTTTTAGATTAAGATCATATTCACTTCCTGGTGATGGCGCTAATAAAACACCATTGATACCATAGTTTATAAATTCATCCAAGATCAATTTCTCCTTTTCTGCATCTTGATTCGATTCTCCGACTAATACCAAATAGTTCTCTGTGCTCGCTTTAGTGATGATGCCCTTTAGAATAGTAGAATAGAAGTAATGATCGACATTCGGAAGGACTACACCTATGAGGTTTAAGGTTCTCTTCTTTCTTAATGAAATGGCAACATTGTTAGGTCGATAGTCCCATTTTTTAGCTAGGTCTAAGACTGCTTTTTTAGTCTTTGCACTGATATCTGACTTGTCATTCAATGCTTTTGAAACCGTCGTAGTCGATATATTCAGTGCTTTCGCGATATCAATAAGTTTGACTTTTGGCTTCATATACTCAAACTTAACAAATTCCGATTAACATTGAGTTCTCCTACTGTGTTTACGTAATCGTTTTCGTTGTTAAAGACTTAAAAAATTGTAAAAATTTTTTACCCATTGTTGCAAATCTTCCCTATTATTACAAATCGTAACTTTTTTAGCGATTTTCAATATTAATTAAAAAACTATCTCACATGAAAAAAATATCAACCTATCTAGGTTTATGTTTTGCATTTCTGCTCCTGTGTTCTGCTGGGCTTCAAGCTCAAAGAACTATTACAGGTACGATCACAGATGGCAGTACAGATGAACCCTTAATAGGGGCAAACGTACTAGTAGACGGTACTACTACTGGAACCATTACAGATTTAGATGGCACATTTTCTTTGGATGTCCCTACTGATGCAGGTGCATTAGAAATCTCTTATGCTGGATTTACGACCCAAAGAGTCGCTCTTGGCGCTAACAATAATCTATCAATCAGCTTAAGTGCTGGAGAATTATTAGACGAGGTCGTCGTGACTGGATATGGAACACAAAAGTCCCGTGAAGTGACAAGTTCTATTGTCTCAGTAAAAGCAGAAGATTTTAACAAAGGTAACGTCAATGATGTTACCCAACTTCTTCAAGGTAAAGTTGGTGGCTTGGTCATATCTCGGCCTGGAGCTAATCCAAACGGAGACTTTAATATTAGACTCAGAGGATTATCGACAGTCGGTGCTTCTACAGAACCACTTGTTGTGATTGATGGTGTTCTCGGTGGTAACTTAAACAGCGTTGAACCACAAGATATCGCTTCTATTGAAGTTTTAAAAGACGGATCAGCTGCAGCCATATATGGTACTAGAGGTGCATCAGGTGTTATCCTTGTCACGACTAAGAAAGGAGAAGCTGGTACTTCAAAGGTGTCTTATAATGGTCAAGTATCATTTGACATAGTAGATAGGGTACCTGATGTCCTAAGCGCAGATGAGTATAGATCCTTTGGTGGTGGTACGGACTTAGGAGGAGATATTGATTGGTTTGAAGAGCTGACTCAAGTTGGATTGTCTCACACGCATAATTTATCTTTAAGCGGAGGAACGAAGCAGACGACCTATAGAATCTCTACTAACTACAGAGATGTGCAAGGTATTGCTAAGACGACAGGATTTGATAGATTGAACCTAAGAGCAAATTTGATCCAAAAGGCATTAAATGATAAACTGAAGGTTACAGCTAATATTGCAACAAGTACAGAAGATGCGAGTCTAGGATTTGATCAAGCATTTAGATATGCGACTATTTTCAATCCGACTACACCATTTATTCGAGATCAAAGCGATCCTGCTTTTGCTCAGTGGGATGGATATTACCAACAAGTCTTATTTGATTATTTCAATCCAGTGGCTATAATAGAGCAAAATACGAGTGAGAATAGCATTAAGACCTTAGCCGCTAGTATTCGAGGAGAATATAGTTTGACAGATGACTTATCAGTCGCTGCTTTCTATTCATCACAAAGATCTAATACAACCTTTGATCAATATTTAGATAAAAATAGTTTCTTCTTAGGCCAAAATAGTACGGGTCGAGCTTCAAAGAGAAATGATGAAGGTCAAGATCAATTGTTTAGATTAGAAGCGAATTATGCAACCGAGTTAAGTAGCGGAGTAGAGCTAAAATTATTAGGTGGATATGAGTATCAAGATTTTGAGTTTAATGGTTTTGGTGCGTCAGGAGGTAACTTTTTGACAGATGCCTTTACGACTAATAATTTAGGTGCAGCTCAAGATTTTGCAAATGGACTAGGTAATGTATTTTCTTATCGGAATACAAATAAATTGATTTCATTCTTTGGTCGTGCGAATGTAAATGTGAATGATACATACTTCGTGACAGCAAGTTTGAGAAGAGATGGTTCATCTAGATTTGGTAATGACAACAAATGGGGTTTATTTCCAGCAGTTAGTGCAGGAGTTGATCTAGTGAAAGCTGCGGGTCTTTCAGGATTTGATCAATTGAAATTAAGAGCTGGATTTGGTCAAACAGGTAATAACGTCGGACAAGATCAGCTATCATTACAACGATTTGGCCCTACTGGTAATTTCTTCTTTAATGGTGCATTTACATCTAGTTTTGGTCCTGTTTCTAATCCAAATCCAAACTTGAAATGGGAAGTTAAAACAGATATTAATATTGGTGTTGATTTTGCATTAAATGACTATACGCTGACTGGTTCAGTAGAATACTATACATCTACAACAAATGATGGTATCTTTTTATTCAACGTAGCTGTACCACCAAACTTATTTGGACAAACATGGTTCAACGTTGGAGAAATTAATAATGATGGTATCGAGTTAAGCTTGAATTATGTTGTGAATGATAATTATACAGCATCATTCTCTGCGAGTAGATGGTTTACACCAACATTAGTTTCACTGACGGATGATACTAGGGGTGTATCTCTTGGTGGATTTCAAGATGGTGCTAATCTAGGTTCTCCTGGACAGAATGGTACTCCATTAGTAAGATTAGAAGAAGGTGCTCCGATCGGTCAGCTATTGGGACTTGTCATTGATGAAAGTCAGCCAGTCAATGAAGACGGAACTTGGAATTTCCTCGATGTTGATGGAGATGGTACACAAGATGATATTTTAGATAGAGATATTATCGGTAACGGTTTCCCGAAATGGAATTTAGGATTTAATAATAATTTCAATTTTGGAAATCTTGATGTCAATGTATTTTTCAGAGGTGTATTTGGTCATGATTTGATCAATACTTTCCGAGCATTCTATGAAGCTCCTGGTCAGATTAGTGCGTATAACATTTTAGATACGTCCGCTGACATACCAAACCTAGTAGATCAACCACAATTTTCAAGCAGACATGTAGAAAGTGCTGATTTCATTAAACTAGATAACCTAACTTTAGGTTATACTTTAGATGAAGATAATCTACCTGGTGGATTTAGTAAAGTTAGATTATTTGTTACAGGACAGAATTTGATCACAATCACAGGATATTCTGGAGTTTCACCAGAGCCTAGATTGTCAGATTCAGCTAGTAGCTTCGGATCGTTAGCTCCGGGCATTGACAGAAGAGATGAGTATTTCTCAGCACGATCATTTACGTTTGGCGCAAATCTTGGATTTTAATCTATCAATAATTAGAAAAAAAAAATCATGAAATTTTATAAATTTTCAATAAAAGCAATGATGGTGGCTCTGTGTATAGTCACATTTTTGCCAGCTTGTACAGACCTCGAAGAAGAGGTGTTTAGTGCTGTAACAGCTGATAACTTTTTTCAAACAGAAGAAGAACTAATTTCCGCTTTAGGTGGAGCCTACACTTCTTTATATGGGTACATGGGTACAACAGGACCATGGGCAGCACAAGAAGTATCATCGGATGAAATGGTTGTCCCAACTAGAGGGCCAGATTGGGGAGATGGTGGTCACTGGGTGAGATTACATCAACAAGAGTGGACTGCTGAAGATCCTACAGTCGGTACTACTTGGGGATTCCTTTTTGGTGGTGTTAGTGCCACTAACAGATTGATCTTCCAATTCGAAGAATTGCAGAATCCATTGACTGATCCATTTATCGGAGAGCTGAAAGGATTAAGAGCGATCTACTACATGTGGTTACTTGATATATTTGGTAATGTACCAATCGTTACTGGTTTCGCTGATGTAAATCCGACACCTCCGACAAATAGCAGACAAGAGGTATTCAATTTTGTAGAGACAGAATTACAAACGGCTTTAGGAACCGTAAGTGAGGCAGTCGACCAGTCTACTTATGGTAGAGTCAATAAAAATGTAGTGCAAACTGCATTGACAAGACTATATTTAAATGCTGAGGTATATACTGGTACTGCTAGATGGGCAGATGCAGCATCTTCGGCAAATGCAGTGATTAACTCAGGTTCATATTCTATGGAAGGAGACTACTTCGCTAACTTTAATATTGATAACAGTGGATCAAGTGAGATGATCTGGGCGATTCCTTATGACGCAGTATTTGCAGGAGGTTTGAATATCGTGATGCAGACTTTAAGTTACTTAAATCAAGAAACTTACAATTTAGCAGCGCAGCCTTGGAATGGATGGTGTACTGTAGAAGAGTTTTTTAATTCTTACGAAGATGGCGACAAAAGAAAAGGAGCTCCAAATACAGAGGAAGGACCTTCAGGTGTCAGAGGAAGTTTCCTTTGGGGACCTCAGTGGGATGCATCAGGTTCTAAGCGTTTAGTTGATGATGGAACTCTTGCTTCAGGAGTGGATCCTGATGGAGTACCATTTACGATCAGACCAGAAATCAATGAGTTGTTTCCAGAAGCCTGGAGAGAGGCAGGTGCAAGAAATACGAAGT
>Ga0209828_1000945_pt1 | contig 27356 bp, 19 predicted proteins | sample MaitaG_FD_187429 | JGI IMG/M metagenome (GOLD analysis project Ga0209828, IMG submission 187429) | Marine algal microbial communities from Maine, USA - Maine_Asex2 metaG (SPAdes) (version 2) | ecosystem: Host-associated > Algae > Red algae > Unclassified | place: Maine, USA | collected 2015-01-05
GTAATAAGTATAGAGAAATGGCAATTGCCAAACGTCTAGAAAAGATTTATACAAAAGACGACATCCTTTTACTGTATGCCAATACTGTTTCATTTGGCGAACAAGCATTTGGATTAGCAACAGCGGCGAAACGCTTTTTCAATAAACAACCAAATGAACTTTTAATCGAAGAGGCGGCAACTTTAGTCGGCATTCTTAAAGCTACTTCATATTATAGCCCTAGAAATTATCCTGATAGAGCAAAATCAAGAAGAAATATTGTGCTCCAACAAATGGTCAACAATAAATATTTAAAGCAGGATGTTAATGATCAATTGAAAAACTTTCCTCTCGTTCTTAATTATCAATCACCATCGGATCGAATTGAACTGGCGAGATATTTTAAACAACAGGTCAAAAAAGATTTTCAAAAATGGAGTCTCGGTGTCAGTAAGGCAGATGGGTCAAAATACAATATCAAAAAAGACGGATTAAAAATCATCAGTACACTTGACTATGACATGCAGATTGCCGCAGAGCAAATCATGCAGTCTCACATGAGTAAACTTCAAGAGTTATTTTTAAAAAGTTGGGAAAGCGGTTCTTTGTTTGGTAAAAATTCTAAAATTATCGATGATGGTATTTTTGCAGATCCAGAATACATCAATCTGCGTGAAAGTGGATTGACTAACAAAGAATCAATTGCGAAACTTGCAGAACATAAGATCCGTAAATTTTGGAGTTGGGATGGATACAAGACTGAAAGTAAAACGAGGATTGACTCGATCAAGCACTACTTAAGCTTATTGCATGCTGGCATCCTTGTAGCCGAACCTAAGTCAGGTGCAATTAAGACTTGGGTTGGCGGAAATGATTTTGGAGAATTTCAGTGGGATAACGTAACCGCTCCTCGCCAAGTCGGTTCTACATTCAAACCAATCGTTTATTTAACAGCGTTAGAAAAAGGTATAGATCCTTGTCAATATTTTGAAAATGAATTGCGCTCGTATTCTGATTATGATGACTGGACTCCACGAAACGCAAATGCCGTATATGGCGGATATGCTTCAGTAAAAGGGGCATTGACACATTCTATAAATACAGTGTCTGTCCAATTATTATTTGAGGCAGGGATTCCTAATGTTGTCAATCTTGCTAAAGATCTTGGTATTCAATCCCCATTAGCAGAAGTCCCTTCATTAGTGCTAGGCACTTCAGATATTTCTTTATTTGACATGGTGACTGCTTATTCGACTTTAGCAAATGATGGACGAAAGATTGCTCTTCATTCCATTAAAAAAATCATCGATCGCAATGGTGAAATTTTATTTGAAAACCGTCTTTCTTCAGACACATTAGGCGCTGTACAGTCAGTCTCTATGGAAAATATCAAACAATTGAACATCATGATGCAACATGTGACTCTAGAAGGAACAGGTCAAAGATTATATAGGAACTTTGACATTGATTTCCCAATCAGTGGCAAAACAGGTACGACTCAAAATCAATCCGATGGATGGTTTATTGGATATACAAAAGACTTAGTGATCGGTGCATGGGTCGGTGCGCAGGATAGGCGAATCCATTTCAGAAACTTAAGGACTGGCTCTGGAGGAAGAACAGCATTGCCACTAGTAGGAGCCTTATTCGAATATGCAAATAATGCAGGAATGATTCGTCCAATTTCATTTGACGAAGAGCAACAGTTCAGTTGTGCTGATACAATTTCTGAGATTGAGTATGCTCGTTTACAGAGAAGGCAATCATATGATGATGACATTGCCGGAAATATATTTGATCTAATTTTTAATCGCCAGAAAATTCAAAAAAGAAGAAACAAGAGATCCACACGAAACAAGGACAAACAACGACGAATTAGAGAATATGAAAATGCGATAAAAGAATGGGAAAGAAAATTAAAAGCACTCAGAAAAGAATTAGAAAAAGATTTTTGAAGGCTGTTTGAAAAGTCTATTTTGAAGATCTAAGTTTTCATGATGAAAATACCATTTCGATAATTGACGCTTAATGCTTCAAATACATGTACCTGAAGCATTAAGATGTTAAGCAATATTAAGTTTGATCTTAACTATACTTAACTGCTTAATGGTTTACTGTTTTAAATTCAGTTCGTTCTATTTAAATCTCTCGAATTCGAATATTTCTAAACCAAACTTTATCACTATGATCTTGCAATGCAATGTGACCTCGCTTAGCTTTGCCGAATCCATCTAAATCTTTGAACTTGCTTTTTGCGATCATCGCATCCCACTCTGGAGTATGCATCTTAAATTCTACAACTTTCTGTCCATTTTGATAGAAGGTATAATGGCCATCTTTTGAAAGAATTCTACTTTCATTCCATTGCATGGCTGGCTTTACATTCACTGTGCTTGTTTCAATCATGTCATACAAATCACCTGCTCTGTGAGTTTTGATTTTTGCATCAGGATGACACTTATTATCCAAGATTTGCATCTCCGGACCAGAATGATAAGTTCGTTCGAATTTGTCGCTTTCTACTACATTCCAAAAAATACCACTATTACCACAATCTTGAATTTTCCAATCTAGAGATAATTCAAAATTTTCATATTGCTTAATGCTAATGATATCACCACCTTTCCCTTTTATTTCTGGATTAAAATGTAGCATACCATTATCAATGACCCACTTAGATGAAATGTCATCTTTATATCCTCTCCACTGCGAGATCGATTTACCATCAAAAAGACTAACCCATCCTTGGGCCTTTTCAGCTGGTGAAATTATATTTGCTTGGACTCCCTGCTCCGAATGATTATGTGCATCGTGGTCGCTGTGATCGTGACTGCTATGATCATGACTACTGTGATCATGACTGCTATGATCATGACTGCTATGATCATGACTGCTGTGATCGTGGCTATTGTGATCGTGGCTATTATGATTATGTCCGTCATGGTCCTGCTCAGCATTTTGCACATGTGGATGATCGTGCCCCTTTTCTCCATGCGCATGATCATGTTTACAGGCAAAACAGAGAATGACTGACAGTAACAGTATTGATAGATGCTTCATTCAGTTTTTATTTTAAAAATAGTTAATATTCGATAAAATAAGCGTTCTATAGCAGTTGTTTTTAAATTCTACGACAATCTTCTACCATTCAGAGAATCTTGAACCTTCAAAACTCAAATTTGCGGAAATATTAATCGAATCATACTAAACTATCGTACTATATTAATCGTTTGAATGATAGTCAAACGAAAATAGTGGCACGCAAAAAAAAATATACCAAAGAACAGATTCTAGATCTATTTATAACATATGTAGACGAAGAAGGCCTTGGCTTCGATAACGAGGCTTTTTGTTTGGATCACTCCATTCAAATAAGTCAATTTAGAGAATTACTACTTTCTGTGGAAGAAGCGGAAAAATCAGTGTGGGAAGAACTCATGAGAGCAGCTCTTCAGACAGTCACATCTGATACACAATTTGAAACATTTACGATTAAGGACAAATTACTTTCAGTCTACTATACTTTTTTTGAAAACTGTGGGCTCAATTCAGGATTCTGCAAAGAAAGCATCAAATATCATGGAAAGCTAGGTATGATACCTGTACTCAAAAACATGAAGGTTCTGTTTGTAGAATTTGTAAAGGACAATTTTCCTAGTTCAAAATTTCCAGTAGCTCAATATTCAGAAAAGGTGAATCAGCTAGGTGGATCTGTACAATCGGAGGCCGTATATGGTCAGTTGTTATTTCTGCTAGATTTTTGGAGTCGAGACACATCAATAGATTATGAAAAAACAGATATTGCTATTGAAAAAGCAGTTAAGGCATTAACAGATCTGATTGATATTACTCCGATAAAAAGTCTGATTGACTTTGGTAAATTTATTTGGCAAGAACGATTTCAAAATCGCTAATGAAAACAAGTAAACAAATTCCTGCAGGCAAATTTAAACGGACAGGAAAAATACTAAAAGCAGGCTTGAAAGTTGGTAAAAACTATGCAGGATATTATGGCTCAAAACTATTCCAAGCAGATGCAGATCGTGAGAAATTAGACGAACAAAATGCGTCTGACATCATGGAAAGTCTGCTTGAACTAAAGGGTGGAGGTCTTAAAATCGCCCAAATGCTCAGCATGGAGAAAAGCATATTGCCCAAAGCATATGCTGACCAATTTTCACTAGCACAATTTTCAGTGCCGCCTTTGTCAGCACCACTTGTCAAAAAAACATTTAGAAAATATTGGGGTAAAAATCCTGAAGACATATTTGATAGTTTTGATTTTGAAGCGTCATTCGCCGCAAGCATTGGACAGGTCCATCGTGCGACTTTAGATAATAAAAAATTAGCTGTAAAAATCCAATATCCTGGCGTTGCTGATTCAATTGATTCTGACCTTGCGATAATTAAACCAATTGCGTATAAAATTTTAAGCTTGGATTCTGAAGATGCTGATAAGTATTTTTTAGAAGTTAAGAACAAATTAATTGAGGAAACAGATTATGCATTGGAGCTAAAAAACAGTACTTCAATGACGGAAGCTTGTTCAAAATTAGAGGGCTATACATTTCCTAAATATTATCCAGAATTATCTAGCGATCGCATTATAACTATGGATTGGATAGATGGACAGCATTTACCTGAATTTGCTGAGTCAAATGCAACTCAAGAACAACGCAATAAAATAGGCCAGAAAATTTGGGATCTATTTATGTATCAAATACATACGCTTAATAGAGTTCATGCAGATCCACATCCTGGAAATATATTAATTACAAAAGATCATAAAGTCTGTGTGCTAGATTTTGGTTGTATTAAAGAACTTCCAACTAAATTCCTAAAGCCATTTATTGAATTAACAAAAGCTGGTGTACTAGAAGATGATATCAAATTTGAAAAACTAATGTACACTTTGGAAATATTAAGGAAAGATGATACACTTGAAGAAAAAGAATATTACTTCACTTTATTCAGAGACGTTTTAGGATTGTTATTAAAACCATATTATTCAGAAACTTGGGATTTTTCGAATCAAAAGTATTTTGATGACATCACAGCTTCTGGTGAAAAGATCGCAAAAGAAACTTTATTTTCTTCATACCGAATAAATCGAGGTAGCGAGCATTTTATTTATATGAATCGTACATTTTTCGGTTTGTATCAACTCATGAATGTAATCGGAGCAGAAATAAATGTGAACTACAAAACTTAATTTATTATCTCTCTATAATTTTAGTTTTATACCAATCGCAAAACCTATGCTGCTAAAGCTACTTCCATCATTTAATGCATCCAACGTTTTATTAGGACCTAACTCCTGATACGAATTTGGATAATTTGATTCTGTCTTTGAGACTTTCTGAGAAAATGTTTGCTCTCCAATATCCATCCGATCAGTACCAACAATAGATTCTGAAGGTGAATGAAAATGACTAGAAAAAATTGGTTGGTCTAAGGATATAGAAGCTCTAAAAAAGAAATCTTGAGAAAACCTGTTGAATGAATTGAAATAAATAAAAATATAATTGCAATGTTTTTTATGTCTATGTAATTATTAGAGTTGCTTATACAAGCAAATAAACTCAAGCATGCCAAACTCATCATTCAATTTCAAAAGTAATCGCTACCTGAATTTATTTCTCTTGTATAAAGATTTTTAGTTCTTAAATATTTATGTGAAGAAATAAGTTGACATTTTGCTTTTCATGTCCGACTGTAATTTGTTCTTGATTATATCCAGCGTCTAGAGCCAACTGGATGAGCTGTCGCTCGGTGCGATGGATTAACGACCACTCTCCAAATATTTCCATATATGCTCGACTCGGATTATAGTCTTGATTAAAATTACCGATAATAATCTCACCATTCGGCTTGACCCAAGATTTGAATTTTGTCAATAATAATCTAAATGCTCGATCATCAAAATAATCAAATAGTCCTGCAGACCAGATGACATCATATGTTTCGGTTGGTGAATATTTAAAAATATTCTTATTTACAAATTCAACATTGTTCTTAAATTTCCCCAATACTGATTCTGCGTATTCCACAGCATTTGGATCCATCTCGACGCAAGTTGTGGACACAGCATCATGATTACTAATCACAGTATAAAGTTCTAACAAATCTCGACACGGACCACTGGCAACATTCAATAGTGAAATAGGCGTCTTTGAGGTCAGTCTCTTTAGTTGAGAAATAAAATAATCTTTCCTGTTTCTAACCGCGATTGGTGCAGCTTGTTCATGAAAATATTCATCCCATATTTTAAACCGAGGAATAGAACTGACTTCCTTACGATAAATTTTATCAATGATCATGAAATCGCCCGCATAACCATATGGTTTTCTTAAACCAAATCCCTGAATTGTATTGTTTAGAAAGTCTGGGCTCCAAGCCTGTTTTAATTTTTCTATATCGTCGGCTGCTAATAATCCAGCTTTAATAAGATAATTGATGTACTCGATATATCCATCTATATACCTAAAATCTTCTTTTGTCCTGACCCGTTGAAGCAAATCTTTGGCTTGCGCTAATGCTGTTTGTCCCGTTGTAATAGTTTGATACTGTGCACTCATGATTCAATTTTTTTAATGATTTTGTTCAAATTCATATGATTACACTGTGATTAGGTCACCCAACTTGATGAAGTTATTTTTGAAATCTTTATTCGACTTTTTGAAATTGTTTTTTTTGTTCTGTTGTTCTGTTGTTATATGTCGCGGATTTTTATTTTATTCCTCTCAAGTTTCTTTTGCTTTGAAATTGGCATTAGTCAAGAAGCGCCTGATTTTCAATACATAACCCAAGAAGGCTTTGCAGCTCAGTTATCAGATCATCGAGGAGAAGTGTTATATGTCAGTTTTTGGGCAAGTTGGTGTCAACCTTGTATTTCTAATTTCAAAAAATATGCGCCCATGCGTGAGGAGTTAGAGACAATTGGTGTGACATTACTGAATGTGAATATTGATAATTCGAAAGAGCTGTGGAAAAACGCTATGCAAAAGCATAATATAAATGGTGTGCATGTCAGAGGGACCGATCTAGATGGCTTACAAGAGCTATACGAGCTTTATAGTATACCATCGTATGAAATCATTAACAAGAAAGGACAATTCGTTTATCTTTCTGATTCTCCAGACAGACATATCATTACCGAATTTAAATCATGGCTAAAAGAATAAAGCCCATCAACTATTTGACAGGCTTTATCGCGCATGAAAAAACTATTATTTTATCTTATACCAAACGTACTTAAGATTGACCTTTTATTTCCCGCCTATTTTATTAATCTCTTTGTTGAAAACACTCGCCATATCTATGGTCCGACGACTCTCGATGAGTCGCGAGACTCTCAGAGATATGATACTTCCTGCCCTCCCGCTGTTCGCGGTTCACTCTCTTGGAGCTACTCACTCCACTCTTCGAGATCTTTCGGTCATGCCTTGACCTACAAAAAATATGTTCACAATTAAATAGCTCACTTTCACGTACTTTTGGAATAGTGTAAAAATAAAGACAATAGTAACCCTGGGCAATCACTAAAATGAGGGATATTTAGTGCTTATTATTGAAATCATCAAAACGAATGAGAAAATGCTAGACCGAATATTTGAAAACTGGATTTCTTTCATTGTCACAGCGATCATCTTTATACTCCTGTATATGGGTGTCAAGTTCTTACTGGCACGTCAAGCCGCTGGAAAAACAAACAGTTCTGTTATTAGATCTATTATTTTATTTACTATCGCATTGATTGGAATTATTGCAGTCATTCTTGCCATTCCTATGGATCAAGGTATAAAAGGTCAGATTACAAGCCTGATAGGAATCGTCATTTCTGCTGTATTTGCTTTGAGTTCTGCAACATTTATTGGAAATGGACTTGCAGGAATAATGATGCGTGCGATCAATAATTTTAAACCTGGTGACTTCATTGCTGTAGGCGATCACTTTGGGCGAATATCTGAAAGAGGATTATTTCATACAGAAATCCAAACAGAGGATAGGGACCTGACAACATTGCCAAATTTATTTCTTGCAAATAATCCGGTCAAAGTCACACGTGAATCAGGAACATTTATTTCAGGTGAAGTGTCACTTGGCTATGATGTATCAAGGGTAAAAGTAGAACAATTACTCATCGAAGCTGCGAAGGAAGCAGGATTGACAGATCCATTCGTATACGTGACTTCACTTGGAGATTTCTCTGTTGTTTATAAAGTGCATGGTATGTTGAGAGATGTGAAAACAATTCTAACAGGCAGGTCAAAGCTTAATGCCATGATCCTTGACATGCTGCATAATGCGGGGATTGAAATCATGTCACCAACTTTCGTAGGCCAGCGACAAGTCAATGATATACAGTTCATTCCTAAGAAGCCAAAAGCGAAAGAAATAGCAGAATTAGAAAAGGAAACTAAAGTCACAGGAATGCCTGAGAATATGATGTTTGATAAAGCAGAAGAAGCTGAGTCAATCGAAAAGAGAAAAGAAAACATAGAAGGGGTTGATCATAAAATAATTGAACTAAATACGCAAATGGCTGCAGAGCAAGACACCATTCTCAAAGAAGGTCTACAATCGAAAATAAAGCAATTAGAAAAGCTCAAAGAAAAAATGGAAACTAAAGTTGCTGAAAAAGAAGTCCAAATAGATAAAGAGAAATAGGCCTTTATCCAAAGCGAAATTCAGCCAAAGACCTCTGACCCAATGTCTTTTAGTTTGTGTTTTTCGTAAAGCGACTTTTTCACTTATTCTATATCCTGAAACTTGTGCATCTACAGAAATCAAATTCAGAACATTATACAGCAGCGAACATCTTCCCATACACTTAACACCATTTGCTTGTTTTATATAATCTTCGCTACCAAACTCATCAACGATATCTGTTGAATTTGGAAGATTCAATACACTTCCGTCAACTGCGATCAATCGAAAACCCTTCCATTTTACATACTCAGATCCTGTATAAAAAGAGTCAACTCAAAGGTCATTTAATTAAATTAATGCTTGAGGGTTTAATTTTGCTCTGGCTTGACTGAGTGCACCGGCAGTTGCTTGATTAATTTAATAATCTGCGTCAAAAATTTTCTTGCAAAATTCATTAATCTCCACTTGATAGGATGTACGCATCGTCATAATAAATATTATTAATCTTTTTAAAGTAAAAACCCTTGATCGTGTAAATGCTTTGGATGACCTTCTCTACACAATTGGACATAATTCTTATCATTTATTTCCTACAGAACAGCATGAATTAAGCTTTTCCTATAGTCTGACATGATCCATATAATTTAGAATTTATTTAATAAATGACTCTATATCAAACTATAATATATGATACTAAATGTACATATTAATACTAAACTAAACGGCATTGGACTCCGTACCTCTTGCCATAACATCTAAAATCCAAATATTCTCGAATAGATTAAAAGAAGACATATGTATTAATTAAAGGGTGAGTCCACCGTGCATTCATATTGACTCCCTTACCTTTGGAGCTTACATTGCACCCCTTCTTAAATTTGTGTAGTGAGAACGAGAGTTTTATTAAGCTTACTGTTTTGTGTTATTATGAGCCTTAGCTCCATTAGAGCTTTGGACAATATTTCTGTAAGGATCATACCAAATGAATTCCCAGAGGATATCAGTTGGCAATTACAAGATGGGGAATACAAAACACTGATCAACGTACCTTCCAGTGATTGTGCACCTTTAGTTTTGTGTAATAAAGATTTTTTGTTGTCTTCAGAAGACTGTTATAGATTCATTATAGAAGACAAGAATTTCGACAGAGAATCTAAGCCATGGGAATTTGAAATTCTTTTTAATGGTGAAATTGTGATTTCTAGATTCATGACAGACAGCCTCTTCATCGGATCTTTTGGATGTATTGAAAAAGGTAAAATATGCGAAGAGGCAGCAGTGATACATCCAGATTCGATGAAAATTTCTTGGCCTCCAGTAGAGAATTATTGGTTCAGTTACACACCTAGGGACTCAGGACTTATTCAAATATTAAACTGTGATCTCAACGAGCGCAGGAGATATCCGCAGACCAAATTATGGATATACGATCGATGTTTACGAGACCAAACAAATGGACCTGAAGGAGCTATAGCCTTTTCAGAAAAATTCAGTTTTTGTCCACCATCCTCCGGTATCAATGCGATTCCTGTAAACGCAGGGACAGAATATTTCATTAGGCTCAGCCTCTTAGATACTATCAATTGGAAGGATAGTATCGAGTTAACCATTGAACCATTTGACATCAATCCAGGATGTACAGATCACAATGCTTGCAACTATTATCCATTTGCGACTTCAGATGATGGGAGTTGTTTTTATGAAGCTTGTGCACCAGATCTTGAAATCGATCAGCTCGTATTTGAAGAAAGTATCTTGTTTGATTCCATTGAGCAAAATGATGCTTGTCTTATCGCGGAAGGTTGTCTCAGAGGACCAGGCTTGAGGTATATTGTTCGATTCTCTACATTGATTAAAAATATTGGTGATGCAGATTATATTATTGGCTCACCTGAGGAAAACTTAACTAGCTTTTCTAATAATAATTGTCACCAACATTATCATCATCTCGGTTACGCAGAATATTTATTATTTGCTGGCAATGGCGATCCCGAACCCATTGGATTTAAAAATGGATTTTGTGTACAGGATTCTGAATGTCCGACTTCACTACAAAGATACTTTTGTAATTACATGGGTATCACTGCTGGATGCGAAGATTTATATGGCAATGATATCTTATGCCAATGGGTAGATATCACAGATGTTCCAGACGGTCAATATACACTTGTCGCTAGAATCAACTGGAGTCGACTACCAGATATCCGTGGATTCCATGAATCAAGTTATGATAATAATTGGGCACAAGTATGCATTGAGATCACACGAGAAAATGACACACCATCTATTCAGATTCTTGATCAATGTGATGAGTATCAGGATTGTCTAGGTAAGGCTTTTGGACAGGCGGAAGTAGACTGTAATAATGTTTGTGGTGGGACGGCTCATTATGGTGACATCAATCAAAGTGGTGAACTTGACGATGGAGACATTGATGAATATTTATTTTCTCTTTCTAATCAAAGTTTAAGTTCAGAATTATGTTTTGATTTAAATAGAGATGGTGATATTTCAGTTTATGATGTCTTATTGGCGAATGACTGTCTGACGGATCAAGTCTTAAATCAAAATAATTTATTCCACGATCATTGTATTTTACCATCAGGTCAATTTCAAGAAAAAGATAGTTTGAGATTAAGTATAACGGCGATAGATACATCGACTAAAACAATCAATATTGCGTATACAAGTCGGCAGCGAGATATCAATTCATTAGAATTTGATATGACTGGAATCCAGATTAGTGATATTAGGCTCAATCGGGGAGCACGTTTTACAGACTTTAATCGCAATCAAGTATTTATTTATAATCAAAATCCATTGCTACAAAGAAATAGTATAGCAGAAGAATTTATCACTGTTCATTATGATACGATACAATTAGATGAGCTGTGTATTGGTCGTGTTGAAGGGATCAATAGTTTGATGCAGGAAGTCTATACTTATAGTGGGTCAGAATCAGATTGTTCATTTTTAACTAGCGTGACAGATTTTAGAGAGAATATTGATGTCAACATCCAGCCAAATCCAGTTGACTATATTTTATATTTGAGGAGTGATCATTCTCTAATTGAAAGTGTACAATTCTTTTCTATCAGTGGAAAAAAGCAATATGGATTAGCTGGCAATCATTTAAGAAATCTGGACATTGATGTTAGTCTTTTTCCTAAAGGAATATACCTGCTTAGCATTGTGATGAGTGATCAGGAAAGAGTCTTTAAGAAAGTGATTGTTCAGTAGATTTCAGAATATTATATTTTCCATTTATTTTGTACTGTTACAATATATAAAATCAATACGTCTGAATCTTATGATATGTTTTCGCAAAATCAATTTACATAGTAGGAGGATTTAAGCCTTAGAAAAATATTATGTTGAATACACTTGTAATCTTAGTACTAGAGTTTCTGATGTCTCATGAAAAATGTTGACAAGAAAAATGTTGACAAGAAAAATGTTGACAAGAAAAATGTTGACAAGAACAATGTTGACAAGAACAATGTTGACAAGAAAAATGTTGATAATTTTTCAAAAATTACAATATATGTCAAAGAAAAAGAGGCAAAAGTACAGCGAAGCGTTTAAAAAAGAGAAGGTGAGTTTACTTGAATCAGGGTCAATACGGCTGATAGACCTGGTGAAAATGTATGGAATGAGTTATACTATTTTATACAAATAGAAGGAAAAATATGGATCGCTTCCACCAACTGAGTTGGTGGTATTAGAAAAAGATAGTGAGTACAAGAAGGACAAAGGATTAAGAGTTCGGATATCTAAAATGGAGAGTTTGCTGGGTCGACAGCAAATGGAGTTGGATTATTTCAAACAGGTTGTAAGAAAGGCCAATGAAGATCTGTCAATCGATATTGAAAAAAGTACTCGTCGAAGTGATCCAAGCCATGAAAGTAGAATCAAAACGTAAGTACAGCATCGAAGAAATTTATAGACTTTTGGGCACTTCAAGACAAGCTATCACACAAAGTAAAAGACGCAAATCAATTCAATATACGATAGAAGCTCAGAAAGTTTCATTAGTAAAAAAGTGCCGTAAGATTCATCCAATGATGGGAAGCTGAGATATGTATCATTCATTAGTACATTAAGGCAAAGATATTTTGGTTGGTATCAACAAGTTTGAAGCAATCGTATCTAAATATGGCCTGAACGTAGGCTCTACAAAAAACATTTAAATGAAGATCAGCAGAGCCGAAAAGTGTCAGCAAAACGGTTCGGCAGAATAGCTGAACCACATCATTACAAACATGTATTAAATCACTGGTCGATCAGCTCTTTGGGCGAACTCAAACAGGCTTGTCGGGAACTAAAGTATCTTAACAATCGCCAGAGAACCATCAAATAGCTAGCTTATCACAGATTAATGAAATAGAAATCGTACCCGAAGGCATTGTCTTCCCAAGAATGACAACAGCCCAACGCAATGCTTTGACTCTGGTCCAAGGAAATGCATCAATAACACACAGTTCAAAACTCTCGAATGTTACGATGGTTCACTTTGGTCGTCAGGCACAGCAAGTGGCGGTACATCCTCTATAATCATATATGGCGATGGAGACACAGCAATAGAACTAGTGCCTCAAGAACTAAATATCTAGACATATTAAATTGTTCTTTTCCGCCTTTTCTGCGTTACAGAACCGACCTTGATATCTACGGCTATCAGACCGAACCTGTGCCTTGAGTAGACGAAAAATAGCTGCTTTCATAACTCCATTTATTTAGTTCTTGAGGCACTAGAACAAAATCCTGATGAAGACATCATACGCTTTAATGCGAATGGCGTCGAAGTCATGAAACATGATGGTTAAACCTTGCACTTCACTAACAATGGACAATCTGTCTTTGTAAGAGAGAATGCTGATGCTGTTGATGACTTGACTAATAACAGAAATACCTTCGTCGGTTCATTATCTGATCAAGCTAATACTGGCGGCACACAAAATGTAGCGGTCGGTTATCAAGCATTAAGCAATAATATCACAGGATCATGTAATATTGCTGTTGGACAGCAAGCATTGCAAAAGATAAAAACTTTAATAACATCGCTATCGGATTTAATGCCGCCAGAGACAACAACAATGGAAATAAAAATATTGCCGTTGGAGATTTTAGTTGATTCATAAATCAATCGGGCAGTCAAAATACATTTATTGTATATGAAGCTGGTCGCAATACACCTAAAAGCACATTAGGCAGTGTAATGATCGGTCATCAGTCAGGGCTGAATGAGACATAAAACAATCGACTGTATGTAGCAAATGACGATACAACTACCCCCTTAATTTATGGAGAATTTGATAATCAAAAACTTATTACGAATGGAGACCATGAAATTATAGGAGAAGCAAAAGTGGCAGTTATGAATCCTGCCACAGCAACGGCGAAACCCATAGCATGGGAAACAGATGGGACATTGTCAGGGATTCCGGTTAGTCCGCTGCTCCGATCTATGCTGTGGGAGAGTGTATAGATTACGATTGGGGTTTGAATGATAAGTAAGTGATTGCACTAATTTTTAGTAGACAGACATGCTGCTTATTTTATTAACATACATAGATCATTTACTGACCAATGCAAGCTTTTTCCATGTCTTAAAGCTAAAGTTATATTATCACACTTGAGCATTTGATCGCATTGGTATGGTGAAATAAAAACAGCTTCCTTGGTCAGCATTAGTTAACCAAATCTGTCCACCCATTTTATTTACTACCTTTTTACAAAAGGCAAGTCCGAGTCCGCTACCTTCGTATTCGGTCCGATTATGGAGCCTTTTAAACATTTCAAAAACTGACTCGTGATTTGCGGTATCTATACCTATGCCATTATCTTTTACACAAAACTGATGAAAGCCATCTACTTCACTATAAGTGACATCTACCTGAGGTTCTTCACTTCTATTATACTTTATTCCGTTTATGATAAGGTTTTTGAACACAAGTAGGAGTTTAGTCCTGTCACCATTTACATTGGGAATAGCTGTAGAAATATTTATACGAACATTTTTAGTTTTGACTTCATAATCCAATAATCCTTCAACTTCCGACAATACTTTTTTAGTATCAACTTGCATAAATGGAATGATCTGAGATCCCTCTTGCGAGAACTCTAAGACATCTTCTATTAAGTTATTCATTTGCTTAGCATTCCTTTGGATAAAGGAAGCATATTCTTTAAGATCATTTTTAGAATTAGGCTTGTCCAGATTTCGCTCTAACAATTGTGAGAAGCTTGAAATACTTCTCAGGGGCTCTTTTAAGTCATGAGATGCAATATGAGCAAATCGTTCTAACTCCATATTGGACTCCTTAAGTTCAAGATTCGTTTTCTGAAGTTCTAAAGTTTTATAGTTTACCTGTTCTCCTAATTTCTCATTAAACTGTCTTTTTTGACGATTAGCTCTGAATAATAGAATACTTATTGCAGATAATAAAACAAGTAAGAGAGTTGTAAATACTACAATTTTGTTTTGTTGGTTTGATATAAGTTCAGTTTTCTCTTGTTCTAACCGGAGGTAATAATTCTCCTTCTCTTTCTCTTTTAGATTGTACTTTACATCCAGGCCATTAATAATTTTAATCTTTTGCTCACTAAAAATAGAATCTTTGATAATCATTGATGCCGTATAGTTTGCAATTGCTTTATTGGATTGGCCGGTTTGTTGATAAGCCTCTGCAGCAGCAAGATGAATGTCCAATAATAGACTTTTTTGAGTATTCTTTGCTTTGTAATTTGTTAGTAGTTCTTCTGTAATTTCGAGTGACTCCTGATACCTTGACATTTCGTTTAGCAATTGGACAAGTTCAAATTTTGTGGCCAATAATTTTCCTACACCTAAACTATTAGCAGTTAGTTCGATAGCTGATAATAATTTTTTTTCTGCTTCTAAGTATTTTTTTTCTGTCTTTTTAGAAAGAGCAAATTGCCTCAACACATAAGACTGGTGACTGGCATTGTGTGCTTTGTAAAGGGATGAGGTATAATACGCATCAGCCAGGATGTAGTTTTCTGCTGTTGTAGCTTGTTTAGCAAGATACAGATCGGGAATGTAATCTAATCTAGGGTCACTACTTTTTTTAGCGACCTCCACTGATTTTTCGTAGTATATATTTTCTTTATCTAAATCACCAAGAGCAAGAAAAACATTAGAAATATTCTCCAGAATAAGAACATTCATATTATCTTCTTCATTTTTTTCAGCATATGGCAAGGCTTCAAAATACAGAGTCAACGCCCGATCGTACAAGCCCAAATTATAAAAATTGTAGCCTAAATTATTAGAAATAGCAATAATAAATTTATAATCATTTATTAACTTTGCAATTTCTAATGATCTAGTGTTATACTCTATGGACATTAGACGATCTCCTGTTCTATCGTAATATAGAGCCAGATAAAAGAGCGATTTAACTAATCCTTCCTTATAATCAATCTTCTCAGATCTATCATATGCATCTTGTGCATATGAGTATGTCTTATTTATATCACTTCGATTGAAGGCCCTACTTAGCTGATTCATCAAATCAATAATTGCAGTTTCGGAAGTTTCTTCTTTTAATTGCGCCTGCAATTCTTCTATAGTATCATCAACAGTTCCGTATACTCTAGTTAAAAGAATAAAGGAAAAAAATATAACCCAACTTAGTTTCAGCATGAACCTATACTTATTTATTTAGATAAGAAATGATAAAAAGGACTCTTACCAAACTAGATATTGAGGTAAACAGTGCAAGGTGTCTTAAAAATATATGGGTAAAGTATTATCAGGTTAATACTTCTTATATAAAGCATTTAAAATTAAAGATAATGAATTACTTACAATTTTCAAAGATCAATGAGGAAGTTAGACCACCGCCACCCGAAAACCTAAAGAAAATAAAAGACCAAAATTTAAAACTAAGAGAAATAAAGAATAGATGCAAATTCATTTATCAATTTGCAGTAATTATAACCTACCACACAAAATCGAAATGGCATAGATTATCGTTTCGGATTGTAGATATATACAATTAGAATAAGAGACCAAAGTCGAGAGTATAACATGCGATGATCATGTTAGATCGGCTGTCGCCGAATCCGCCACATATCACCGATACGTTAGATGTAATGTGAATTCAAAAAATGCAATACTCTCGAGAAATTAGAATTATTCGTATATTTGGAAATATATTTCTAAATCAAATATTTCCAAATATGAAATCCGAATCTTTTGGTGAATATATCCGCGATTTAAGGGTAAAACACAATTTATCACTAAGAATTGTAAGTGCTGAAATTAATATAGATCAGTCAACCCTTTCCAAAATTGAGCGAAACGAAAAGCTTGCTCCTTCTTATATAATCAAGCCACTTTCAAAATTATTTAGTGAAGATTACAGAAAATTCCAGACAAGATACCTGAGCGAGAGAGTTTATCAGGAAATCAAAGAATACGATTACGCTTTTGAAGCACTTGAAATCACTAGAAAACGATTAAGGCTTGATAAAAAAGGAACAACTAAAGATAATAAGAGGCAAATTTTAATAGAAAGAATTAGATCTTACCTTTCCAACTCCCCTATCGAAAAAGCATGGTTGTTCGGCTCATTCGCAAGAGAAGAATCCAACTTTGATAGTGACATTGATCTCCTAATAAAAATAAAGAAATCAGCAAATTTTGACCTCTTGGATTACGTCGGAATTTCTTATGAACTAGAAGATTTACTCGAGAGAAACGTTGATGTAGTTCAGCAAGGTACGCTGAGCAAAAAGATTGAAAATATCGTAAACACCGAAAAAGTCCTGATCTATGAAAAATAAAGAAGATGAAGAGCGTTTACTTCACATGAAGAATGCAATAGAAAAAATTAATAAATATACTGCAGATATAGAGTTCGACGCTTTTGAAGAAAATGAAATGTTACAGGATGCAATATTCAGAAATCTTGAAATAATTGGAGAAGCAGCCTATAAAATCACTAACAGCACCAAAGAAATTTATTCTAACATTGTATGGCGAAAAATAGAAGGATTAAGACATAAGCTAGTTCACGATTATTATAAAGTTGATTTAGAAATAGTCTGGCAAACGAGAAACAAAAGTTTACCTATTCTCCTAGATGATATAAATACAATTCTGGACGACATCAAATAGAAACACATCATCTCACTATTAGCAACAAATGTCCCGTGGGTGCAGTGCACCCCACGGCATTTTTGGTAGTGTTGTGCTAAACATCTATCGGAGTCTCTTTGGTCTGTGCGATTTAAATAATTCTCGATGCTGGGGATTGGGAATATCAGATCAATTTTATTATTTCAAATGCTTAGATCATTGGTATCAATATTTGGTTTTGGGAATAATTTTAATCTTGAATTCAATTTTAAATATGATTTAGACTCAATTCTGTTTCTTGAGTACATCACTATCTCAGCTCATCCTTTAGCAGATTCATGATAATTTAATTTTTCGATCTTTTGCAAAATATATTCGGGGAATTCTTATTGGTGATCCTCGGATGGCAGATGACCAACTGGTATCAGCATCAGCTGATAATGAAGTGACTAAATGTCACTTCATAAGGAGGGCGCTTCATCATCAGATGAGGAGGGTGGCTTTTACAACAAAAAATTTCATCCTTTATTAAATGTAGAAGATGGCATTTGAATCTTGCTGAATACATTTCGCTGTTTTTTTAGTTTTCAGTTGACAACATATACAAAAGTGTATCCTTTACACTTCGCATTAGCAGACCAGACAATAATTTTTTATTGTAGCGGAAATAGATATATAACTCGCTTGATGACTGATCGGTCTCAGCATTAGCTGAGAATGAAATGACTAAATGTCACTTCATAATGAGGAAACCTCATCATCAGATGAGGGTGGGTTAGCCAATGGATAAAATTCATGAGCTTCTAATATCTCAGACCAAAAATATCTCAGACCAGCCACATACATATTGTTTGTTCCCCAGTTGACTTATCTTCAACTATCATCCGATTTACATCGGCATGGTAATAGATAATACATCCTGAGATTGTTGTACTTTAGTTGACCCTTATTAAGGGTTGTGTTTACACTTTTTATGTCTTAGTGTTTTATGGTTAAATATCTAAGATGTGAAAAGTCTTTTGACAAGAGAGAGAAGGAAGCTATACCGATAGGTGTTTAGTTCAACAATAGATAAGAAGGAAGAGCTCCTTCGTCACTCCTCTCTTATCATTATACGTTAGGTGGCATAGGGAAAAAATGAAATACATCGAAACATACAGAAGTTTAGAGCTTCAAAATGTGAAAATTGAAGATGTTTCAATAGGCTTAAGGCAAATTGGAAAAGGAGATAATTTAGTGTTTATACATGGTTTTCCAACTCACGGATATACTTGGAGAAAATTAATTCCAAAACTCTCCAAATATTTTAATTGTCATATTTTAGACCTACCTGGACTTGGAGATAGCGAATGGACAGACAAAACCGATTTCAATAGTAAATCTCAAGCGAGATACATTATTAAATTGTTAAATAAAATTGGCATTACTAAGTATAGTTTAGTTGCACATAATTCTGGAGCGACAATTACAAGGTACATAGCACTAAAAGAGAATGAAAAAATTGATAGTCTTATAATCTTTAATACTGAAATTCCCAATCACCGACCACCATGGATTCCTCTGTATCAAAAAATAGGGCTATTACCAATGGTGCCAACTATAATTAGAATTTTGCTAAAACAAAAGTGGTTTGTCAAATCACCAATGGGACTAAGAGAATTATTTGCAGATAAATCAATGTTAGATGTTAAGTCAAATATATTACCATATACAAACCCCGTTATCAGATCGAATAGTAAAGCAAAAGGAGCATTTAAATATCTAAAAGGAATTGACTGGAAATTAGTTGATGAATTCAAAAACTTACACAAAGAAATAAACTCAAGAATATTATTCATATGGGGTGAAAATGATAAAACATTTCCTATCAAATTAGGAAAGCAAATGCTAAATCAATTTAGCTGCGAAACTGAGTTTGTTACCATAAAAAATGCATCTTTATTGCCTCATGAAGAAAAACCTGACGAAGTCATAAAAGAAATATTGAGGTTTATAAAAAGAGATACGCCACCTAACAATTAGCAACATATGTCCCATGGGTGAAGGGCTCCCCAAGACATTATTGCTAGTGTTGTGCTAAACATCTATCGGTGTCACTTTGGTTCTGTGCGATTTAAATAATTCCTGAAGTTGGGGATTGGGAAAATCAGATCACTTTAATTATTTTAAATGCTTAGATCATTGTCATCAGTATTTTTCCTACCTCACAGAGACGCTCTATATCACCGATCCGTTACGACAGTAACAATTAGAACAAAAGTACTTCGAGTTCTTTTTCACCTGTACTGTTTTCTAATCATTTAAATTAATAAAAAAATAAAAACAGAGACAAACGACGTTCCCAAAGCAACGTAATTAATCATCTAAAAAGCAATACCATGTTTACATTAACGAGAACCAATTCTTCCCATACAGACTTTATCAAATTAGTTCGTGCTTTGGATGCAGAATTGGATATTTATAATGGCGATGAAAATAAATTCTACAGCCAATTCAATGCCATTGACAGTTTGCAACATACGATCGTTTTACATCAAGACAAACTACCTATCGCATGTGGCGCATTTAAGCCAATCGACTTAGGAGATGCAGACCTTTCTTCAGATAAGCATACAGTTGAAATCAAACGAATGTACGTCCTTCCAGAATACAGAAGTAAAGGAGCAGCTAGCCAAGTCCTACATGAGTTAGAGAGATGGGCATCAGCATTGGGACATACATCTTGTGTTTTAGAAACAGGTAAATTTTTAAAACCGGCAGTTGCGCTATATACAAAAAGTGGATATGCTATCATTCAAAATTATGGACAATATGAAGGGGTGGAGGAGAGTGTTTGTTTTGAAAAGAAACTCTATTAATCGTATCCTTACGATTTATAAATTTCAATTTCCTAATCTGAAAAAACTCGCTGCGTCTATTATTTAAATGCTTAGTGTTTAGGTAGCCGAAATTGATATTTTGGTTCTTTTATTATGGACTGACAAATGGTCAATCCAGTTCTACATTTGCATAAGCATTCAATCATTCTAAAAGAAATAAGGTCGGATAAACTCCGAATTAATTAATATTAATAATTTGGATTATATCAAACGTACTTGGGATTGAGCTGATAATTTGTGAGTATATTTTTTAAGGTCGGAGCATGACCGAATGATCTCAAAGAGTGGAGCAATCGCTACAAAACTGAGAACCGCGATCAGCGGGTAGGCTGGGAATAAAAGTGAGATTAGATATGACGAATATTTTCAATGAAGAGATTAATAAAATAGACAGCAAATAAAGGGTAAATCTAAGTGTGTTTGGTATATAATTAAGCATCTGGCCAACAGTGGTGGCTGCGATGTAAAAACCGCGGAGAGATTGTTTTTATATTGATTTTTATTTACTTCCTACCTGCCAGCAGGCAGGCTCATCAAGGAAAAGTAATGACGAAGCACTCATTCACATTTTGACTTGTCACACGATCACATCATGAACCACATTCCCAAATAGATCAGTCAATCTAAAATCCCTTCCTTGAAAGTGATAAGTTAAATCCATATGATCCAATCCAAGTTGGTGTAAAATGGTCGCTTGCAAATCATGAATATGAACTCTATCCTTTATCCCACTATAGCCAAGTGGATCAGTTTCACCGTAACTAATACCTGGCTTCACGCCGCCTCCAGCCATCCACATCGTATACGCTTCGATATGATGATCACGTCCATAATATTCATTTTGTTTGCCAGATCGATTTTCTTGCATTGGCGTTCTTCCAAATTCTCCGCCCCAGACAATTAATGTTTCATCAAGCATGCCGCGTTGTTTTAAATCTTTGATCAACGCCGTCATTGCCTGATCGACTTCTTTGCATCTATCTTTAAATCCGTATTGTAACGAGACCTCTTTTGCATTGCCATGAATGTCCCAGCCCCAATGAAACAACTGGATGAAGCGCACGCCTTTCTCTACTAAGCGTCTCGCTAAGAGACAATTATTGGCAAAGCTCTCTTTCCCAGGAGTAGTTCCATACATCTCGTGAATGGATGCTGGTTCGTCATTGATGTCCATGACTTCTGGTACGGAGACTTGCATCTTGTAAGCCATTTCATATTGCTCTATTCTGGTGAGTGTTTCAGGGTCATGATATGTTTGATATTCTTCTTCGTTGATTTTGTTGATGGCGTCGATGATATCTCTTCGAAGTCCTCGAGATACATTTTTTGGATCTGATAAATATAAAATAGGATCTCCATGTGAGCGGCATTGAACGCCCTGATACACACTTGGTAAAAAGCCACTTCCCCAGACTGTTTTTCCGGCACTCGGCGTCGCGCCACCTGACAGTAAGACCATATAACCTGGCAAGTTATCATTAGAACTACCTAGTCCATAAGTCACCCATGATCCGATGCTTGGTCTGCCCATTCTCGGTGATCCAGTATGTAAAAACATTTGAGCTGGTGCATGATTAATTTCGTCTGTGTGCATGGCTTTCAAAAAACAAACATCATCAACCACAGAACTGAACTGTGGTAAATTATCGGAGAGCCAAGCACCAGATTGTCCATGTTGCGAAAATTGTGCTTGCGGTCCTAACATTTTTGGTTTGCCAGATATAAATGCAAATCGCTTACCGTCCATAAATGAATCTGGACATTCTTGATCATGGAGTTTTTGTAGTTCTGGCTTGTAGTCAAATAATTCTAATTGAGATGGTCCTCCTGCCATATGTAAGAAAATGACATTCTTCGCTTTGGGTAGAAAATGTGAGTTGTTTCCACCTGATGTGAATTTCTGGATAATATTTTCAACAAGCTTTTCAGATGATCCGGTACAGCCGACTAATGACGCCATCGCCATCGCTCCAAGTCCTGTTGTACATTCTTTTAAGAAGTGTCTTCTCGTTTCAAACTGCGTGGATCTTTTTATATGTTCTGATTCTAATGTCATGCTATGTTTTATTTAAAAAGGCATCCAAATTGAATATGGCGTGAGCCACGACTGCGGAGGCTGACTGCAGTTCAGTTTCAGGTTTTGAAACATCTAATTTTTGCTTGGCTTGATTATATAAAGTCTCTAAATTTTTTTGAATTGATTTACTTGCTGGTTTGCCAAGTGCTTTTTGATAAGCATAATTAATTTGTTCTTTGGGCGCTGAGCTATGCTCTCGCATTAAGGTACTCATTGCATTTGCTGCTTCTAAATACACAGGATCATTGAGTGTCACCAAAGCTTGCGTCGGAGTGTTTGTCCGGATCCGTCTACTCTTACAAAATTCTCTGGATGGACTGTCAAATGTTTCCATGGATGGATATGGAGAGGACCTTTTCCAATATGTGTATAGACCTCTTCTGTATTTATGTTTGCCCTTTGCTTCTTGCCATTTTTGATTGTTATACACTGTTTGCCAGACGCCATCAGGTTGTGGAGGCATCACACTCATCCCTCCGATTGTATCCTGCAGCAGTCCGCTAACATATAGTGCTTGGTCTCTGATTTGTTCTGCGCTGAGTCTGATTCTGGGGCCTCTTGCGAGATAAGCATTGTATGGATCTCGTGCCAATAATTCATCGGACACTTCGCTTGATTGTCGGTATGTATTCGACATCATGATTTCCTTGATCAGTGACTTGATACTCCATTGATGTTCATGAATAAATTGATATGCCAAATAATCTAGGAGTTCTTGATTGCTTGGTGCGTCTCCTTTTGAGCCAAAATCTTCAAGTGTTTCTACGATGCCAATTCCAAATAATCTTTCCCAAATTCGATTGACCATGACTCTTGCAGTGAGTGGATTATTTTCATTCACTAGCCACTCGGCTAACTCTTTCCGAGTGGAAATATCGTCTTTATCAGGGTTGAGAATGTTTGGAATTCCTTCGACAACTGTATCTGCTCTCATCGCATGATTTCCTCTGACAAAAAGTTGGTTTGTACGATTTAATTTATTCGTTTTTTGTTTGAGAATGGGAGTTCTTTCGGCTTGTTTTCTAAGACTAATTAATTCCTCTTTCTTTTTTATTAGTTCATATGAAGTATTGGTATTTTTATAAATGAGTTCAATTTGTTTAAAATGCAAAATGCCATCTGGGACAATTAATTGTGGATTTTGAATTTCAAAAATAAGATCGTGCTTAGCGCTAATGTGACTTGGAATCTTTACTGAAGTTTTTATCCACTCATGTTGCCCCGCTGATTCATGGCCGCTTCTACTATTTGTTTTTTTAAATTTTGTATTAAATAATAGTTCACCATCCTTTGAATCCAGTCTTGCTTCTAAAATTGAAATCTCACCAGAAGAAGCATGGGTAAATTCAATGGAGTCTAAGCGGTCGAAGTCAACATTTTCAAACATAAAATAAAACTGACGCCCTGCCATATCACTTACATTATTGGTCCAATTGTTTATGACACCATTTGGAAATAATAATATATTTTCAAAATCATCAATATCATAGGTCATTAAAATAGGATGTAAGGCATTTTTTATTTTTTCAGTTTGAGATACACTATTGTCTATGGTCTTTCCTTCTTGTGTTGCAATGAAAGCGATGATATCATCAATCTCCTCAGATATGTCTTCTGGATAAGACTCCAAAAACGGATACTCAGAAGTCAAATCTGCATCCACTGTGTTATTGAATAATGACATGGTTTCATAAAATTCAACTTGGCTGATTGGGTCATATGGATGGTCATGACATTGAGCACAGGCGATGGGAGTGGATTGCCAAATTTCAAATGTGGTATTTAATCTATCGATAACTGCAGCGACTCTAAACTCTTCATCATCAGTTCCACCTTCCGTATTTGTCATAGAATTTCTATGGAATGAAGTGGCGATCAATTTATCATAATCATCGGCATCAATAAGGTCACCTGCAAGTTGGTCGATCGTAAATTGATCAAATGGCATGTCTTGATTGAAAGCATTGATGACCCAATCACGATACCGCCAAATATTACGATGAAGATCTTTTTCATATCCTTTTGAATCTGCATAGCGTGCAAGGTCAAGCCACATGCTCGCCCAATGTTCGCCATAAAAAGTGGACGATAATAATTGATCTAGATAATCAGCATATGCTAAATCCTTTCCTTGCTCAAAAATGGGAACTCCCGTAATGTCTAAACTTGCACGCCTCCATAAATCTGATTTGTTTGCTATTTTGCTATGATGTAAATCGAGTTCCTGATGTTTTTTAAAGACATATTTATCAATAGCAGTCTCAGTCCATTCATCTGAAATCGTAGGAAGGGAGAATGTCTTTACTGGAAAGTATGCCCAGTGAGTATCCCATTCTGCACCATCATTTATCCACTCTTCTAAGAGGCTGATTTCGTGATCTTTAAGAGTGTGCTCCTCGCTTCTGGGCATTTTATATTCCGGATCATCAGACAGGATGCGTTTGAATAATTCGCTTTGTTTCGCTGATCCAGGAACTAAGGCTGCCTTTCCAGATTTTATATTTTTTTCAGTGGCAGCTTCGCGCGATAATAAAGACAAGCCGCCAGCTTTTTTAACGCCGCCATGACAAGCCACGCATTTTTTATTGAGTAGAGGTTTGACTTGCTCATTAAAACTGATATTCGATTCTTGACAAGAGAATTGTGAACCAATAATGATTAATAATGAAATTAAAATGACTAAACCTTTTCTCACATTTATTTTATATTCTTAAAAGGTACTGATTTTAGTGTTACTTTTCAAAGTGTTAGCTTACTAATTGAACGCAGCAAATAATCAAATATGAATCGTAGCTTATTCCATTGGATTCTCAGAATTATTCCGGCAGTGATTTTATTACAAACCCTTTATTTTAAATTTGGTGGGCATCCTGACAGTATTGACTTATTTCGTCAGTTAGGCGTAGAGCCTTGGGGAAGAATTGGAACAGGAGTTTTAGAATTGCTGGCAAGTATATTATTGCTCATACCAAAATTTACTCGTTTTGGTGCAGTCTTAGGAATCGGCTTGATGTTTGGGGCCATTGGATCACACTTATTTGTGATTGGAATCACTCATGCAGGTGACGGCGGCGCATTATTTGGAATGGCAATATTGGTTTTAATCTGTTGCTTGATCTTAGCCTTTCTTGAAAAGGATCGCTTGTTGGCGATAATCAATAAAGGGTCAGTCTAAAGCTTTGATTTTGACTGGATCTCCTGATTGATGTCATTAATCACAGTTCACTAATCACAGTTCACGAATCACAGTTCACGAATCACAGTTCACAAATCACAGTTCACAAATTAAAGCCAACTATTGCCTCAGATCATCCTAAGGCTTGTCTCTGTCCCCATGGTCCGGTAATCGCAAGCGTGTGACCTGGTCCCTGAATATTGACAAAAAGTGTTTTTCCAGATGGCGAAAAAGTCGCACCTGCAAATTCGGATTTATGTCCGACATTATGTCCTAGGGTATATATCTGTCCTTCTGGTGTAATGCCTCTTAAATATGCATCTTGATGATCTTCACACAAGATGACATCACCCCATGGTGCAACGGTGAGATTATCACAATTTTTTAGAATGTGTTTATCATCTGATTCTGCAAATAATATCAATTTAGCGGGATCCTCTGTCTCCCGATTTGTCCCTTCAAATTGGCTAGGGATGTATTTGAATACTTGACCTAGTTCATCAGGACCACCACTGGTACAAGCAAAATATAATTCTCCATCACCATACCACATACCTTCTCCACGAGCGAATCTAGCCGCGCCTTTATCAAAGCCTCTAAGCCTGAGATCATCTTCAGGTGAATCTACATTATCTATGTCGATCCAATACACGGACTTAGATTCTGTGACCTGAAAAGTTCTATCATCCCAGTTTCTAGTATCAAGACTTTTGGCTTCTTGGATGCATAAAACCTGAAGCTTTCCTCCTTTGGCTAATGAGCCTTTCTCATGAGGCAAATATCGATAGATCAGAGAGTCGCCTCGGTCTTCAGTTTGATAGACGATGCCGGTTTTAGGATCGACACATATTGCTTCATGGTTAAATCTGCCCATGTCTGTGATGGGAATGGGCTGTGACATTTTTATCTTATCTGATGCCATCACTTCGAAATTATAGCCATGATTTTTCTCTGCAGTGTCACTGATTTTAGACACATCTTCTTCACAGGTGATCCAGCTGCCCCATGGCGTAAGGCCGCCTGCACAATTTCTATTCGTCCCAGCTAAGGAAAGATACTCTAGCTCTACTTTGCCTATCGCCTCATCATATACTAATGTAGATGTACCACCCAAACTTGGGATATCTCCTTTTCCAAAATCATAAATCTTAGACGGATCTAACTGTCCTAATCTTTCATTCTTATTTCCAAAGGCGCCGTATTCAAATGATTTTGGACTGAGTTCATGATTCCTGATCAGAATCGTTTTTCCTGCAGGACTTGAGAATGCTGCCATTCCATCAGGCATTCCTGGAAGAAGTAATCCGTCACTCATTTGGGTCCCCGCTTTTGAAATAATCTGATATTTAAATCCTGGTGGCAGATCTAGATACCCTTCAGGATCTTTCACTAATGCTCCATATCTGAATAATTCGGTTCGACTAGATTCTGAAGAAACACATCTCGAAAGACCTAAAAACCCAAAGCTGATGACTGAACAATGTC
>Ga0209828_1000950_pt1 | contig 27319 bp, 24 predicted proteins | sample MaitaG_FD_187429 | JGI IMG/M metagenome (GOLD analysis project Ga0209828, IMG submission 187429) | Marine algal microbial communities from Maine, USA - Maine_Asex2 metaG (SPAdes) (version 2) | ecosystem: Host-associated > Algae > Red algae > Unclassified | place: Maine, USA | collected 2015-01-05
TAGCAGAACAAATAGTAGTAGCAGGTCCTAGTACATTTTTAGGAAACCCAGTGGATATAGCTTTTGATGTTGAACAAGATTTGATTTATGTAGCAGAAAGAGCCAATGGCGGAGGACGTTTCCTAGTATTCGATACGCCTACTACATCGGGAGATATTGCCCCTATTCAAAATATGGAATTTGCTGGAGCTTCAGCAGTCTACTTTGCTTGCGCTGATGATGGTCCAAGACCTACAATGAATTCCCTTAATGGATTTTTCGTTTCTTCAAATACAATGCAATTAATCGGAGTATATGATACTAGTGAAGATGCAATTACGACAAGACATTTTCCGAATGTAACACAAGACGCTGATGGAATATTTTATGACATTAATAAAGACGTATTGTATCAATTAAATAGAATGAATAGTTCTATAAATGCATATGATAATGTATTAGTGGATTTGAATTCTGGTATGACTCCAAGTCTTTTTACTTCTTCTAGTGCCAGTTTTTCTAACGGTAGAGAAATTGCTTACAGTGATAGTAGAATCGTAGTAGCCCAAGACGCGAGCGATGCTAACGGTATGATAAATAAGTTAGTGACATATCAAACAAGTGATAATGGAATTCGGAAGAGAAAAGAAAATGAAGTTGGAATAAACTTGTGGGGTATTCATGCAAATGGAGAAGAATTATGGGCCATTGTAGATAATTCTAACCAATTAGTTGTGTTTAGAAACTTTTTTGGAGCTTCAGATGGATTTCTTAATCCTAGCCAAACATTTACAGTTGAAGGTATCGTAAGAACACATGGTCTTAGCTACATCAGAGATATGGACATGATGTTAATGACAGATATTGGAGATGCAGGCAGTGATTCAGATGGTGCATATATAGTAATTTCTAATTTTAGTCAAGTTGCTGCAGATGGAATAATAGATATTACAGAGCAAGTAAGAGTAGAAGGTGCAGCTACTTCATTAGGTAATCCAGTGGATATTGCTTTGGATAGAGATAATATGCAAGTATACGTTGCCGAGAGAGCGAACGGAGGAGGAAGAGTTTTAGGATTCGATCTTTCTAGTGCAGGTAATGTACAGCCAACATATAATGATGCATTTCCAGGTTGTTCGGCGATCCATTTCCCAAGTCTTTTAGATGAAGGTGATGAATCTATGCTTACCGTGCAAGCTCAAGTATTTGCATCTTCTAACGTAATGCAAAGAATAGGTGTGTATAATATTTTAGATGATGATTATTTGAGTAGTAAGAGGTTTTTTAATGCAGCAATAGATGCAGACGGTATTTATTATGATGCATCAAGAGATCGTATTTATCAAGTAAATAGATTTAATGGCGCTATAAATGGATACGATAATGTCAACTTAAATCTTAATCAGGAAGAACTTATACCATTGACTCAGTCATCTAAATCTACTGTAATAAATGGAAGAGAAATGGCGACAAGTAATAATAGGATTGTAGTTGCACAAGATGCAAGTGATGCCAATAACAATCAAAATGCATTGCATGTTTTTGATATTACTGATAACTTTATTATGGACACCAGATCTGTAAATGTAGATATTAACCTATGGGGAATACATGCTAATGGAGAAGATATTTGGGCCATTGTAGATAATTCTAATCAATTAGCTTTGTTTCAAAATTTCTTTGCATCGACGAGTACTTCTCTTTCTCCAACTTCACTGATCGAAATTGAAGGTATTGTAAGAACTCACGGAATTACTTATGATGGTGATCGTGATATCATGTTCTTGACAGATATTGGAGATGCAGGTAGTGATTCTGATGGAGCGTTTTCTGTTATCTATAACTTTGCCACGGCAGCTCAAGATGGAGTCGTTTCCATGAGTGAGCAGATACGTATAGAAGGGGATGCAACCTTATTAGGTAATCCTGTAGATATAGCTTTTGACCCAATTACAAATAATATTTTTGTAGCTGAAAGAGCGAATGGTGGAGGAAGAATTCTTGCCTATGATTTGCCTACTTCAGGTGGTAATGTAATGCCAGTATACAATGATTGGTTTCAAGGCGCTTCCGCTGTATATGTTTCTCCAGAAAATGGTGGAGCACTCCCTGTTTCTGAAAATGACGACATTGTAAAACTACAACCTACAGAAATTGATGACGAGGTTGAATTATTCAATGAGAGTGAAAATTATATAGGTCCTGAGGTTACTATGGAAGTATTCCCAGTGCCAGCAACCGATCAATTGACTGTAGTGATTGACGGTGAGATTGAAAATGGTTCTGTATTAGAAATTTACGACATGAGAGGATTGTTAATTGAATCCCATGATAATGTAAGTCAAAAAGTTGAATTACAAATTAGCCATCTTTCAAGTGGAGCTTATTTGGTTAGATACTTTGATGGAAAAGTTTACCACTTCGCTAAATTTTTGAAGACAGAATAATAGATTGGTGACAATCTTTCTCAACATGGGGGCTAATGATTTATTATTAGCCCCTTTTTTTATTTTTTAAGTTTATAATGGGATATTCTCCAATAAAATATTTCTTCAATATGAGGATGGATTCAGTGAAACTTCTTAGGTTTTAGATTTTAACCTAGAATTATATTTTTTCACCTTGAAGCGGGATAACCAAGCTTATGATTTGTCGCAAGGACAATCATTAATAAATATATTATGTTCGCATTATTCAATTTCCATGATTACAATTTTGTCCTTTATTTAAGACTTTTGTATAGAAGGATGATTGTAATAAGATATTTCATTCAGGTTTAATTTTTGCTATTGAATTAACCATCTAGTGTTAATCTATGTTATCTGTGGTGAGTTTGAATATTACCACAGATTACTCAGATAGAAATTAGATTTTTGGAAGGAAGTTTTTAGGGATTTTGAATTGCTTAGATTGCAAGCAATAAATTTAGTTTCTATAAATTATATCTCAGATAAATCCAATCCTAAGAAGTTGCAATTTTTGAAATCACAATGTTCATATTCTCCTTTCTCAATCACGTTCTCTGTAAAGTCAAGTCCTTCAGTTTTTGGTCACTAAAGTACTTCATGGGTGTATTTTCTTCATAGGTATATTAGAATGGGAGCGTCCTAATGTAGTTTTTTCCAAAAGATAACTTTATCATCTCCTTCCTCCCAAAAGTCCCGAATCACCGCTTCTTTCGCAAAATGTAAATTTTTGTAGAATTCTCTAGTTGCTGCAAAATCAGGTAAGCTGGAAGTTTCCACTATCAAAATTCTCTGTCCCTGTTGTTTTAATTGATCTTCAAGATAACCCATCATTTTTGTTCCGAGTCCTTTGCCTTGCAAGTTTCTTTTTACACCGATAGCATATAGATTGTAGGTTCCATCAGTCAATTTCTCAGGTGCACAGAATCCAATTGATACAGGCCTTCCGTCAGCTACTGTGGTAAACCAAATATCCGATGATGTAGGATTGGTCAGATAATCAGAGATCATATCTTCGAGTAATTCTGAAGGAAACAGTTCTATGCTGTCCAATACTTCTTTTAATCCTTCTAGGTCTTTTTTTTCAACCTTTCTTATTTCTTGCATATTACTGCTGTTTTTTAATATTTGATATTCGTCTTTCCAAAAGTTTTTTTGCAAAGTAAATATTAATATTGAACTTCAAGATAGTCTAAAGTTTCGGTATCTAATTGCCCTAAAGGAAGTTCGTTTTCTTTTTGGAAACTTACAAGTGCCTGGTTCCATTTGTCATCGAATATGCCATTTATGAGGCCACCGCTATATTCTTTGTCTGAAAGTGCAGTTTGGATTTCCTTTATTAGTTTATCTGTACGATCTTCTTCGCATACAACCTCCTTCCATTCAGTGAATCCTCCCGTGCTGATTATTGTTGTTTTTGTAGTAATAGTTTCAATATGGTAATTACTGGTTTGTGTCGTGTCTAATAGAACATTATATGTTTTATATTCAGCTGGAATTTCAACTAAGGTCCATTCTTCATTTTGCTTTTTCCATTTTGTGGAAGCTGGAGAAATTTCGATTTGCATTACTTCAATGTCAACATCTTTTTGTTCTGCGTCTCCATCATAGATAGAGAAATCTTTCTCTATTTTTTCTGTCTGATCCACAATGATACTTTTTGCGTAACATTTCTCTGGATCGCTTGGCATTTCATCTTTAATTTTGGGAGGATTTGATTTCTGTGATGTGTCTTCAAAGGGCTCTAATAATTTGCATTGCACAAAGCTTAGGCTAGATAATAAAATAATTAGATAAGGGATAAATTTCATTTCAGATGGTTATTTATGTTTGAGATAGTGAACAAGTTAAACAATCCTTGCATTTATTCCAATTTAAAGAAAAAATTGTCAGAAGCAGGATTTGTAAAATTTGAGAATTAGCAAGATTTTGGTTTTCTTAATCTAAAAAATCTTGAAATCTTGAGAATCTTGATTTCGACAGAAGATTAAATTGTCAAAAAAGTGAATAGCTTTGAAGTCAAAGCTTATTATTCTTCTACTGCTCCAACCAAACTCTAAATTCTGGAGTTTTAGAAGAGCTCGTATTTAGCGTTTCCTCTCTGTGCTTCAGTTTGATAATCAATCTGTTCTTGAAGTGACTTTCTATTTGGGTGATGTAATCAATGTTGACGATTTCACTACGGTTTATACGAAAGAAGCTTGTGGGGTTTAACTTGGATTCTATTTCTCCTATAGAGGAATTGATGATGTGTTTTTTGGATAAGTTATCATAGGCAAAACTAAAGTCGCCACTTGCTTCGAAAGAAACAATATCTGTGACATTTAGTAACTTAATGCCTTCCTTCTTTTTGACAATAAATCGAGTGCTATACTTTTGCTGCTTTGCTGAAACCAACGCCTTAAATTCTAATAGTAAATCAGGGGAAAGTGCAGGTTCCTTTGATGCGGCAAACATGGTCTCGTATTTTTCTATGGCTTCTACAAACGCTTCATTGTCATACGGTTTTAGAAGATAGGCTATGCCATTGGATTGGAATGCTTTAAGCAAATACTGATCAAAGGCCGTGCAGAAAATAATTGGGCAGATAAGTTTTGTATTTTCGAAAATCTCGAAGGTGATACCATCTAATAATTCAATATCAGAGAAAATTAGATCTATATTCGGATGTTGCCCTAATAAAGCTTTAGCATCCATCACCGTTCTTGCAATACCTACCACTTTTGCGGTCGGAAGGTGCTCTTTGATTTTACCTAAAAGCTTTTCTTGTGCCGGTAATTCGTCTTCAAATATTATTACTTTCATCAATCTACTTGCTTTAGCAGGGGTATTGTGATTGAATATTTTTCATTTGTTTCTCCTATTATTTTTACTTTGTCATCTGTCAGAAGAGAATATCTTGCCATCAAGTTATTGAGCCCAGTACCAGTAGAATCAACAGGTTTTATTTTTGGGACTAAGTTGTTCGATACAGTGATGGAATCATCCGAAATCTGAATGACGGTTTGTACAGGCTTTGCTTCACTACCTCCATTATGTTTGATTACATTTTCAAGAATGGTTTGTAAGGCCCCTGGTGGGATAAACGTATGATCATTACTTTGTCCTCGTATATTAAATTTATACACATCTCCATATCTACTTTTCATTAAGTATATGTAATTTTCGACAAATGTAATTTCATCTTTAAGGAATACAATGTCATCGTCTTTGGTAGTTATGAGATATCGATATAATTTTGATAATCTATTTAGGTACTCTTTTGCTTTCAATGGTTCAGTATCTATCAAAGAGTCGAGGGCATTCAGGTTATTAAAGAGGAAATGTGGATCGATTTGAGATTTCAGTAGCCGCAACTCATTTTCTTTTTTTTCCTTTACTTTCTTTTGTAGATCCAACTGCTGATCATAGTACTTTTTTCCTAAAAATACACCTAAAAGGACCCCAGTATTTTCCACCGCCACATTGAAGCCATTATAAAAAACTGTGAAATAATTATGTTTGCTCCAGTCTGGAAGATCACCATCAAATAGATTTGTATATCTGTAAAGGTTAATTTCTATTGTTCCCCAAACCATTAAGAATACTGATGTTAGCGTGAATAATTTAAAAAGTTGTCTGTCTGGAAAGTATCTTGGGAAAAGCTTGTAGACAATCACCCAAAGGGCTGAAAGACTTAATCCACAGTAAATGAAAGTATCAGATAGTAGATGCCAAAATCCAAAATCCAAGTCTTTATATACATAAATGGGGATCGCTATTACGTAAAATATAAGTAAAAGCTTCTTATCTGATTTTGTAAATGTTATATCCATATTATTTAGAACCTGAGGTAGCTCTTTTGATTTCTTCAGAACCACTACCGTTTCGTTTATCTTTTGATTTTAAATGTTGATTACCAAATTTATAACTAAATTTTGCATTTACAACAGGAGCTTGCCAGGTACTAACTAAATTTAAATCTTGTTGATAATCTACATTGGCATACCAAAACCTATTAAAAAAGTCCTCAATGCCAATGCTTATTTTTGCCTTATCATCCAAAATCTTTTTGGATAGGCCTAGACTTGTCCCATATAAGTATTCAGACTTAAAGATTCCTTCTTGTGATCCACTTGTAAACCATCCACCTAATTCTGCACTAATATCTAACGGTAAGCTAAAAGTTGCTTGAATAAAGGCAGTATAATTCCATTTCGACTCTTCAAAGTTTCCATCATTATAAAATGAGCTATAATCATTATTGGTTACAATTATTCCTCCATATCCTCCAACTTTACGGATAAAATCTAATGGAAAGAACAAGCTTGTACTGAAGTTCCGTTGATTATCAAAATTTATGTCAGTCTTAGATGCTTCTTTAGAATCTTGCTCTTGACTCGTAACCTCCACAATGGCATCTGTTGATTTCTTGTATTCTATGTTGAAAAATGGTTGTCCTTCATAGCTCAATGTAAATTTTGCACTATGAGTCAGTTCTGGTCTTATATTAGGGTTGCCTTGTTCGAACGTAAAAGGGTCTAAATAATAGACAAACGGATTTAAAGAGGAGTAGCGGGGCCGGTCAATTCTATAACTATATGCAATCGAAGAAGTAATTACTTTCCCCAACTTTCGAGATAAGCTAAAACTTGGAAATAGTTTTGAGGTAGTTCGTGATAGAATAGTATCCAGAGTTAGAGAATTACCGACAGACTTACTATTTTCATACCTTAAACCAGCAGTTCCTGACCATTCGCCATGTACCCAATTCAGCTTAGTATAGGCAGCATATATGGTCTCATCGAATAGATAATGGTTGCTTTGATTTTCGTTGTTAACCCATCCTAATTCTGTATCGAGGAAATTCGATTGTAAGTCATTATCTAAATCTGCAAAACTATATTTTCCGCCAAATTTAAGTTCGAAAATTTTGTTTAACGGTTTGGTGTAGTCTATTGTGGAGGCGAATATTTTTGTATCACCCGGTTGCATGTATCTTTGCGAAGATAAGAAATTGCTAACTGCAGAATTAGTAGTAGTCAAAGTATTTGTGCTTTCTACTTGGTAAGAAGCCATATTCACATCAAATTCAATTTTTTGTCCACTAGTATCTATTTCGAAAGTATAGTAAGGGTTAACATTTATGTACTGCCATCCTCTATCAATATTATTTATGGTATTCAATTGATAATTTTGCACCTCTTCTGATGATGGGAATACATTGGTTACATTGGTGGCATCGTATTTATTTGTATTGTTATAATATTTTGAGGCCAATCCGAAAGTGTGTCTTTCGGTAAGATCATATTCTAGTCGTACATTCCCTCGATAGGTGGTAGGTGTCGCAGAATCTATGTTTTTCTGATCATAAAGACCGTCAATTTCTGGGCTAATGTTAGTCAGGTTTCTTTTGATTACTAGAGTTTCAAGGTAGGCATTTTTGGAATATCCAAGTCCACCTGAAATATTAAATTTACCAGCATAATGGCTCAGGTTAAGGGCGGTTGTATAGTCCCATAATTGACCTCGACTAGTCCCTAAAGTTATATTGCCATTGGTCCCAAAAAGGGAATTTTTCTTTAAGATTATGTTTATGATTGGGCCGCTACCAGCTGCTTCGTATTCAGCTCCTGGCTGGTGGATAATTTCTATCTTTTGTATATTATCTCCAGGCATATCTCTGAGCAAGGATTGCACATCCATATATTGAGTGCTTTTGCCATTGATCAAAATTGTTGGAGTTCCAGAACCTGCCATGGTTAATCGATCATTTATGACCAACATGCCCGGTACTTTTTTCATCACATCTAATAAACTCCCACTGGTATTGGTGATGTTATTTTCCACATTGACAATAAGTTTATCTGCTTTTCGTTCCAGCAGTGGTAATCGATCTTTTATTTCAATTGTTGATAGAATGGTCGCATCCTGTTCTAAGGTTAGCTCAAAATAATTGCTTGACATTTCAGGTAAGGAAATATTGCTTATACGCTTAACAGTGTAACCTAGGAAGCTTGCTTCCAAATAATATTCTCCGGATTCGATATTTTTGATTTCAAAGCTTCCATCTTCTGATGTTGATTCAGCGGTAACAATACTGCTGTCTTGTGCACTATATAGGGCCACGGTAGCGTAAAAGATGGCTTTGTTTTTATCTTCAGTTACATGGCCATTTATTGTTAAATTTTGGCTCAATACAACAGAAAGAAGTAAAAGTAGAATTACGCAAGTAGAGAATATCTTTTTCATTTTCATTGAATTTGATTGTAAGATATCTTCTAATATTAGGGGTTGAAAGGCAAAAAAGATAAAGTGGGTTAATTTACCGATAAAGGGGTATAATTAGCTAGGTTGGTAATTTATCGCCCGAAATGAAGGCATTGTTTCTATTCTAAAAAGCCCAATATCCATTGCATAATCGCTTTTGGATTTCTTTTTTTGTAATCATTTTTGTGAATGCATGCCAATCCGATTTCCTTCTGTATCTATAAAATGTGCAAAGAAACCAAACTCCCCAATATCTGTTTTAGGTACAATGAGTTTGCCGTCTGCTTCTTCAATTTTCGCAGCTTCGACAGCAACGTCTTCGCATGCAAAATAGATAATGGTACCTACAGCACTTGGAGTGTTTTCTTCTGATTGAACAATGCAGCCAGCGGACCCCATTTTGTCTGGTTCTCCAAACATATACATTTTATTCCCAGGCATATCCACAAAAGTAAGATTCAAATTGATTACAGATTCATAAAATATTTTGGCTTTTTCAAGGTCTGTAGCAGCAATTTCTAGCCACTGAATTGGATTATTCATTTCTTAATAATTGACTTCATCTTCCCCACCTGAAGTTAATGAGAGATTTAAACTGCAATTTACATCAAATCTCTTTTCGAGAGAAAGATTAGCCCAAAATTCATTTTCAAGTACTTTTCTATCAGTGAATATTCTGAACTGACTATCAGTCGAATTTCTAAAATCGAAATTATTTTATTGTTGAATTTTGTTAGTAAGATTCCAACGATCATAATTTATTTCTATACTTAGTAAAAGTGTAGAATCTGGTTCTATAGAGCATCCAAATAATACGTTTGTTATATTTCTTATACCACGTTGAATCGTAAGATTTTCATAGTGTTGGAGGCTATCAATGTAATTTTTTCTTTTGGAATCTACATAATCAGTATACCTGCCAAATTCATAGCTGAGATTGGTGTAAAATGAAATATGATCTTTTGTCCAACTCACATTTATTCCTCCATTGGGGCTCAATTGTTTGGGATTAGTGAGGAGAGAAATATTAGATATAAGTTCCAATTTGAAGGCATCTATGTTACTTTTCTTATATACTAAATTAATGATTCCACCGACTCCTTCTGCATCATATTTAGCAGATGGATTGGTTATAATTTCGATTTTTCCTAAAGTCTCTGCTGCTATAAATTTAAGAGTAGCTGGGTCTCGTCGTGTTGCTTTACCATTGATGTAAATGATCACATTAGAGCTACCTCTGATTTGTATTTGACCTTTAGGAGTTGTGCTGACAGATGGAATGATATCCAATGCTTCTAATGCATTGCTGCCCGTAGTATTTAAATCTTTACCAATTCTAAGTACTTTTTTCCCAAGATGACTTTCTATTGTTTATTGATGCGCGATGACTTGTATTTCCCCACGGATGTTGGCCTCTTGCGTTAACTGAATAATTCCTAGATCGAGGTTTTTCTGGATATCTATACATTGGTTCCAGTCTTCATAACCCAACATTTGAATATTTACTTCATACTCTTTTGGATCTAATTGATGGAAATAGGAATGTACCATCTTGACTCTTATAGACAACACTTATTTTTGTACTATCATTAGTCGGAAAGAAGCTTACAGAAAAAAATTCTATAGGTTCTAGCAGGGCAGTCACTACCTTACCAGATAATTGATCTTGAGCTAGAATATTCAATGATATTATGAAACTACAAAAGATGCTGATGACCCATTTCATGATTGTAGAAGTTTGGATTAAAAACTATCTACAATTACAGGCTTTTTTATATCAGTTATAAAATATAACCTATGAACGACCACTTTATCGTATTGCGTGGAGTGGGATAAGGTCTAAGTTGGAAATCTGATCTCAAATAGATGCTACCTACAAAGTAGGTGCTATCTTATTTACTCAATGTGTTAGGCCGATTTATTGATTCACGGATTATAAATAATGTTCTTACATAATTAATTAACTTACTGCTTTACCATTGTCTTAAGTTCTAAAATTCCAATACTTCTAATGTAAAGGAAATAGACGCCACTTGCCAAGCTGGTTGTATTTATGCGCTGAAATTTTTTAAATTCTGTATCAAGTATTTTTTGTCCAATGGCATTGTATAATGTTACTGAAGTGGCATCGCTGGATTGATGTTCTATAATTATTTCGCTATTAAAAGGATTAGGAGAAATACTTATATCCAAATTATTTTCTGGACTTACGTGACTAGTGCTTTCATCAACCAGGCTACATTGCAAAGCAGCTTCTAAAATTTCATCCCTGCCTTCTCTGATACCATTTATTGTGGGATGTACTTCTATATCAGGAACAATGCCTATTCTTTGGGTTTCTGATTGATCGGGATAATATACGCCTAAGCTAGTGAATCGAGTTTCGATTAATCCTGGTAGGAATAATTTTGTTATATCGCCATCTGCCCCTGCAGTTTGGTTGCCGATTTTGATAGCTCGATGATGAGTCTCTAGGCCCATTACATGAAACTCTGCCTGAGATATCGTTGCTTCATTAAAAAGAATTATTATTTGACCTTCAAATATGGGACCCTCGTGATTTGCTCCCGGATGACCATTGTACCAATTAAAAATTCCAGCAAATTGGTCATTTGGATTTGAAAAAAGAGCGAACATTTGAGTTTCATTAAATAGAAGGTTACGTAGTGTGTAGAAAGTCGAGTTTGGATAGCTACGTAGGTCAAATATGAGGATGTCCTTATCCCATAATTCTTCAACTAATTGTGGGACTTCTTCTCGTTCTAATTCACCCATATCGATGTATCCATATTCTGCGCATTCCCCCGTTAAGGTAGACCAAGATGGTTTTATACTTTCATTTATATGAAGGTCAAGATACTTTTCACGACTAGGAGAAATAGCTACTGACTTTGTTGTTCCATCTTCTTTTTCAACCTCCAATATAAAGTCTTCATCTGTAGAGAAAATTAGGTGAAAATTTATTCTTCTATTAATAGCCCGTGTGTTCGATCCACAAATATATAATTTAAGGCTGTCTCGTATTTCTTGGATTGGAACGTTGTTTTTAGATAGAATAATGTCACCGACCTCTAATTCATCAAAAGATTCATGAACCTCGACAATTAGGGTTTGATCTTCGATGTGTTTTATGCGATATGGATTATATTCGACACCTCTCCACTCAGCGTATGTCGGAGACCAAGATCCTCCATGAGAATCATTGATGAATGTAGTAAGTGATAAGAATGCTAATAAATAGGCCTTGTCATCTTGAGCATCAACAATAGGGTGGATTTGGTTATAAAAAGTTGTATTCCAATCTTGATCCATTAGATATTTATAAGGAAAGAAGTAATCTATAATGGTCCAATAGCGAAACATAGCTAGGATGCGGTAATTGGTCGGAGGATGTGCGCCTAATTCATCATAGGGATCTTCATTTAAAAAATTCATGAAACTTGCATAGGGTGATCCTATTAATTGACAATGATCTGCCTTTTTAGAATATTGGTATAAGTTATTCAAAGCATTGCTGGAATAATCTGTTATTGGTTCATCGTTAAACCAAGAAATATCAAAATTGTTTAGTTTTGGGTCTGTAGGAATCTCTGGTATTGAGCTTCCATCGCCCAATGGTATAGGGCCTGCTTTGTCAATCAATTCATCGACTAGCAGTTCGAATTGTTCTTGATCTGCTCCATTCATTTCTTCAAGACTTTCGATAAGAGCCAGGTCCCAATCAACTGAGCATTCTTGAATATTGGGATGAAAATATTTGATGTAACCCCAGATTTTACATAGATAAAATAAGTTCTCCGTTTCTTTTTCAGATGATCCAAATTGACCAAAACTAGGAGTAGAAAGTAAGAAGATAAGTGGGAGTAGAAGCAGAGTATTTTTCATATGATTACTTTTGTGTTCAAGAGTCACATTCAAGATATAAAATAGTAAAAGTCGTTTTGCAATTTTAATGATCTAAAATTTTATTAATGCCGTGATGACATACGATTTTTCGCAGATGAAGTTATTTCTTAATCAGGAAAGCACGTGTCTTATACTCGTCTTTGCTTTAGCTTAATGCATTAGGATTTTGAGCAAACTTTTATTCAATGATTTCGTAGTCAACTCCAAGTTTTCGCAAAGACCTATATGCGGAACTTGCATTCTTGTCTTCTACTTCAATTTCTACGGAATCTCCTTCTAGGAGTATATCGGTAAGTTCAGCTGCCAAAGACCCATCCATGTTTTCTGCAATTTCAGAAATGCAACTTGCAATGGCTCTTTTATCTGGTCTTTGGGCATCGCATGTCAAAAGGTTTAATTTCATTATATAAATGTAAGAAACTTAATTTGAGAATACCTCCATTTGAGAATACAATTAAGTTATTCTTAAAATTCTTATAGTAAATAGTTTCCAAAGCCATATTAAGGATAGTATATAGAAATGACTTGCTAGTGTCAAGCTTAGATTCATGTAGCAAAATTGTAAGGCTATTAATATTGATGTGAAAAGATTATTGCTGTGTAATAATGGTTCTAATAGGGAATGGAATATTTATTTCTTCTTTATCAAAACTTTCTTTTATAATCAATATAGCTTTACTTTTTGAAGCAACCAACGCTACTCTTCCAGATTCTTTTATCCAAAATCTTATTTGTATATTAATAGAACTATCGCCAAAAGATAAAAAGAAGAATTCAATATCCTCTTTTCGATAGGGGAAGACACTGGCTATAGCTTCTGTGGCAACTTTTTCTACTTTTCTTAAGTCTGACTCATATCCAACTCCTACTTCGACGACAATCTTAAGATCACTCGATAAACTGTAATTTTTATAAGGATTACTAGATATTGCACTATTAGGGATGATCGCAATATTATTATCCATTGTTCTAATTTTTGTATCTCTCAAATTGATTTGTAAAACATGACCTGCAAAACCGTTTGTTTCAATAAAGTCACCTATGTTGATGTCGTTTTTTAGAGAAAGTGTAATACCAGCAAAAGTATTGGACAAGGTTCCTTGAAGAGCGAGACCAATGGCTAGACCTGCAACTCCGGCACCTGCAATGATAGAATTTAGGGCTTGATCTAAATTGAGAATACCCAATGCTAAGACAAGTCCTAAGCCTATGATAACGATAGAGACAAAACTACCGATCAAACTTCGAATAGAGGCTTGGGTAATTTTGTTAGTAAGAAGTTTAGTTATTTTTGCACTTAATTTTTTTGATAGGTAAAATGCTAGAAAGAAAACCAGAATAGCTAAGATTATATTTGGTAGATTTATGATTAATGCATCAAACCAACTATTTAGTTTTTCAAAAAGATTTTTTATTGATAAATTTAATTGCTCGTTCATATTTTTTATTAAGTTCTGCCACTTAGGATAATCATTAAAGTGTAAAACTACATATTTATATTTTAATAATGTATTGTTCCAAAAGCAAAATGATTCACCATTTTTTCTAATTCCTTCATGGTTTCCTTTTTACCTAAACTTGTAAGTTTTGGAATGTGTTCTGCAAAGAATATTTGATTGTTAATCATATCAAATAATGTTGTGACTAGGCTCTCCGAATATTTGAATTTTGGATTGATTTGCTCGATTATAACAGCTATTCTATCGACAAGGTTTTTGTACGGCATGTAAAATCCAAATTTGTTTTCCTCATCTACAGATGATATATGGTAAGTTTTTGAACTTTCGTTCATGATTATCTGAAATAATAGACTTTCATTAATATAATCTGTAAGCTTAAATTCATAACTAGCATAGATCATACAATGAATAGATATTTCTAATCTTTTTTTGGCATTTTTAAGATTCATTGTTCTCATCTCAATAAGATAAGCGACCCATTCCCAATACCAACAATTAAGATAGAGTAACAAATTATGTTTATTTTCAAAATACCGGTATATAGATACTTCTGATGATTCCATTTTTGTCCCCAATTTTTTAAAAGTAAAACGCTCAAATCCTAGCTCATTAATAAGTTCGATGGCATTTGACAATAATCTATTGCCATATTTTGAATCCTGAGGGTCCTTTAAATAAAGTTTCTCAGGAAGCTTAAAATTCAATTTTAAGGGCATTTATTACTTTTTGGTAAAGATAAGTATAAATAAGTAAATGCAAAAGTATTACAAACAAATCATGTTAGTATTACTAACTTTAGTGTATATTTGTACTAACAATTATTAAAACTATGAATTATGAAATTTATCATTAGAAATAATGCCGATGTTCCAATCAAATACAACCGATCTACAAAATGGAAGATCCGTAACGTTTGTCAAAAATTTCAAGATTTGATTTACACTGAAGCATTTGGCTACACGGAGTGTTGTAAATCAGACCATTATAAAGCGTTGGTGAAACATAAAGTTTCTAGGCATTATTTCATGGTCTCATATCGATCTCATAGGGTAATTGAATTATGGTTTAATTTGAATAATTCAACTTTCCTTTCAACAATTATGGGTCGAATGGCGTTTCTCAACGGTCATGCGTGGATTCCACCCTATATTATTGTGAATAAAAGTTGACAATTGACTTATTATATTCTTTTTAGATAATGGCAAATGTTTTCTTTAACAAATAGCTACAAGTATACATTGAGTATTGAATGAGTTTTACGAAAGTAACCCAAGATATTAGCTCTTAAGCCCTAATTTAAATAATTAAAAATCAAAATATATTGCGAAATCCAACATATCTACGTTCTGATTATTATGGCTTTTTTACCAAATATTCCTTGCTAGATAATTATGGCTTTTTCAATGGTCTTAGCGCTAGGGTGATGCATAAAATTCTTCCAGAATATATAGAGCAAGATTCTTTCGAAAAGCATATTCACAGCTTTAAGACAGATAAAAAAGTCAATGGTCGTATTGTAGAATTTATCGATTTCGATAAATTAGATTATAGTCAGTTGGAGGAAGATATTTATTATAGTATAATCGCACTATCAAGTAAGGTGACTGCTTTCGGGCTAGATAAGCGAATCAAAAACAAATTAGATATTCTGTCTCTTGATGTGGAGCTATTTTCGTCTCTTTCTAAAAGTTGCGCGGATATTGACAATACAAAACCGCAGGTTATTTCAGATATAATCAAAAGAATAAAACTCCTACTTGTCGAATTTAGAAAGCAAAAAAGCAGATTTGGTACTTCAATACACATAACTTATAAAACAAGATTGGTTAACAAGTTCTTAGATCGCTTGGATTTGTTAGTAAATCTATATTATAACAAACGAGATAAGGAAATATGGAACAGTCTAATCAATGAATATATTACAGCATACACGAGCTACAGAAGCATCAAGAAATATTGTAAATACCACTTTGATTTATTGCTATTACAAGTGGTGGAGCATACTTCTAAAAAAGGTGAAAAGTATATCGCAGAAAATCATGCAGAATATCTTGGTTTCCTAAAAAAAAGTATGATTGCAGGTGGTGTAATCAGTATCTTTGCATTAATTAAAATCTATTTAGATAGTTTGAAATATTCAGATTTGAGTAATGCAATGTTATTTAGTTTAAATTATGCTTTTTGCTTTATCATTGCAAAAAAATTGGGAGGAATTATAGCAACGAAGCAGCCTGCAATGACCGCTTCTACAATTTCGAAATATATTGATAAAAATGATAACTTAAAGCTCGATAATATAAAAGGAGTGATAGATGTTGTAAAGAATACATCACGCTCACAGATTATATCTCTCATTGGAAACGTAACAGTTGCATTGCCATCAGCTTTGATCATTTTTGCGGTGGTATCTGCTAATTTTAATTTACAAATTATAGATGCTGAAAAAATAGATTTGTTGAAAAATAATACATCTATTTTCAATTTGATAAATTTGTATTATGCAGCTATTGCTGGATTATTCCTTTCATTAGCAGGATTTATTTCTGGCTATATAGACAACAAGTTGATTTTCACAAATTTCAGAAATAGAATAAGAGACTCAAGATTTATGAATTACATGTTTTCACCAACGACCGTAGAGAAGATCTCAAAGCGAATCGAAAATCAATCTGGAGCAACCATAGGGAATGTATTTTTAGGCTTCTTTTTAGGGTGTGCTTTTCTTTTTGGTGAACTACTTTCCATACCATTCGATATCCGGCATATTGCCTTTAGTGCATCTAACCTTGGAGTCTTGGTTGCTTCAGAAGGAGTTTCTCTTATCGAATTTGGCCTTTCTTTTTGCGGTATTTGGATGATTGGCATAGTTAATTTTCTCGTTAGCTTTTTGATTACATTGATAATCACATTAAAGACTAGAGGAATCACGGCGCAACAAGTAAAACAGTCCTGTAAAGGCTTGCTCAAAGAATTGTTCCGCAGCCCATTAAGTTTCTTTTATTTCAAAAAACCATCAGTATGACGGCAAAATCGATTGTTACTACACCTTTTTGGAGGTTTAAGAATTTGCTTTCTTTAGAAAAACAAGATATATATCAAGTTTATATTTATGCATTTTTCAATGGAGTTGTAAATCTAACTTTGCCTTTAGGGATACAAGCCATCGTAAATCTGATACAAGGTGGACAAATGACGACATCATGGTATGTGTTAGTGTCACTTGTGATAGGCGGGGTAGCCTTGACTGGTATATTGCAGCTTATGCAATTGAGAATAGTAGAGAATCTAGCTCAGAAAATATTTAGTAAGGCATCCTTTGAATTTGCAGTTAGAATACCCAAAATAAAATATGAAGAATTTAGAGATTATTATGGACCGGATTTGGCTAATCGTTTTTTTGATACTATGTCGATACAAAAAGGACTTCCTAAAATTCTAATAGATTTCTCGTTGGGTATTTTTCAGATTATAGTGGGATTGATTGTACTCAGTCTATATCATCCTTTCTTTATATTATTCAGCGTATTGCTGCTAATCGTTGTTTATTTTATTGTTGCAACAACGGGGCCTAAAGGTGTGAAAACTAGTTTGGAAGAATCTTCTTATAAATATAAAATTGCCTTTTGGCTTGAAGAAATAGCGAGAACTAAACTATCCTTGAAGTTGGCAGGTGATAACGAATTGAGTCTTACCAAAACGGACCAGCATGTCAATGATTATCTAGGTGCTCGCGAAAGCCATTTCAAGGTGATTATAATACAATCGATATATTTAATCATTTTTAAAGTGTTAGTCGCTGCAGGATTGCTGATAACAGGAAGTATCTTGGTATTCAATGAGCAAATGAATATCGGTCAATTTGTAGCTGCAGAAATTATAATAATACTAATTATCGCTTCAGTAGAGAAGCTTATAAAAACGATAGAATCCATTTATGATGTATTGACAGGATTGGAGAAAATAGGTTATGTATTTGATATGCCGATGGATAAATTTACGGGGGCTAGACTAAAGCAATCAAATAACTCCTTTGCTGTAAGCGTCGATAATTTATCCTATAGATATCAAAATGCAAGCATAGATAGTCTCCATAAAATAAATGCAATTATCCCTCAAAATACTTCGGCAATTATTTCTGGTCCGCCTAGCTCTGGGAAGTCTACATTTTTGAAATTGATTTCTGGTGTATTGAAGCCAACAGATGGAATCATCAAATACAATGGTTTTCCAATAGGATCTTTAGATTTTGAAGATGTCAAAAAAGAAATTGGTTTTTGTATCAGTCATAGCGAAATTATCCATGGATCAATTTTAGAAAATATATCTTTAGAACGAAAAAAAGCAACACCTGAGAATATAAATAGGGCGATAGAAATAACTGGTCTATCTTCTCATATTTCGCAAATGCCGTTAGGGTTTAATACAATTGTTGATCCAGAAGGAAAGAAAGTACCAAGGAATATTCAAAATAGGATTCTATTGGCAAGAGCAATTGCCACAAGTCCTAAACTTTTGATTTTAGAGGATCCATTAGATCATGTAAGTACAAATGAGAAAATGAGTATAATTGCTCGATTGACAGATCCAGAAAACAACTGGAGCATCATTGTTTCATCGCTAGATGATATTTGGAAAGAATATATAGATAAGGTGATAGAATTAGATCAGGGCAATATTATTGGTTCAGCAAATAAAAATGACGACCATGCTTAATATAACTAAAGAATCCATATCAGCACATATTAATAAATCAGATTTTAAGACTTTTAAGAATCTAGAAAACAGAACTAATTCTAATTGGTTGCTGAAATTACTTGTCATTATTTTTGTGTTATTAATACTTTGTCTATTCCTTCCTTGGACACAGAATATACGTTCTAATGGAACCGTAACAACCTTAAATCCTTTTGATAAACCACAGGAAATACAGACTCTAATTGGAGGTAAAATTGATAGATGGTATATAACTCAGGGTGATGTAGTGAGTGTAGGAGATACCATTGCGATTTTGACTGAAGCAAAAGAAGATTACCTTGATCCGCAAATTCTAGACAATACAAAAGAACAACAAATAGCAAAATTGAAATCGGCGGATGCTTATTTGAATAAAAGAGATTTTCTCTCAGAACAATTGATTTCTATTGCAGAATTGAGAGATGCTAAACTAGAGCAATTAAAAATAAAGGAGAGTCAAATAAATTTGAAAATGGCCACTGCTCAATTAGAACTAGATGCAGCAAATACTTATCTAGAGAATGCTACAAATCAGCTAGATAGAATGGTCATCATGCATGAGAAAGGGATAAAATCTTTGACCGATCTGGAAACCAAGAGATTATCAATGAGAGAAGCAAATGCTAAGGTAATTTCTCAAAGGAATAAATTAGATGGACTTGTAAATGAAAAGGCTAATATTCTTCAAGAAGTAGAAGTTGTAGAGGCAGATTTCAATCAAAAATACTCAAAGTTAGAGTCAGAAATCACGAGTGCAGATTCGTATAGGTTTTCTATGATTGGTGAATCTAACAAGCTACAATCTAAATTCAATAGTATCCAACAGCGTCAAAACGCATTTGTCATAACTTCTCCGATTGAAGGAAGAATTACTAAAGTATTGCGCAGTGGTATCGGTGAATATATTAAGCCACAAGAAAGTATTGCAACTATAGTACCTATCAATTATCAAAAGTCAGTTGACTTATATGTTAAGCCAAATGACATGCCTTTAATTCGGGAAGGAGAGAAAGTAAGATTGCAATTTGATGGGTGGCCTGCGATAGTTTTTAGTGGATGGCCTAATAATTCTTTTGGAACCTTTGGTGGACAAGTATTTGCGATAGACAACGATATCAGTAAAAATGGTATGTATCGCATAATTGTGGTGGAAGATGCGAATGATAAACTGTGGCCTGATTTGATAAGAATTGGTTCTGGAGCAAAGGGTTTATTATTGCTCAATGACGTAACTTTATACTATGAGTTATGGCGAACGTTAAATGGATTTCCACCAGATTTCTATATTCAAGAAAAGGTTGAAAAAGTTAAAACTAAAGCACCTATAAAAAAAGTAAAATAAATGAAATTTTATTCAAGAAAACTAATTAAGCCTGGTGACTTAAATGCCAATAATACTTTGTTTGGAGGGGCCCTTCTGAAATGGATAGATGAAGAAGCAGGTATATATACAATGACAAAATTAGATTCTAAAAAGGTCGTCACAAAATTTATTTCTGAAATAAATTTTGTAAACTCCGCAAAACAAGGGGATGTTATCGAAATTGGACTTGAGTTTAAGTCTATAGGCAAAACGAGTATAACCTTATCTTGTTTAGTAAGAAACGTATTTACTCAAAAGGTAATCATTTCTATCGACAAGTTAGTATTCGTAAGAATCGATGATGAGGAAAGACCTCTACCTCACGAGAAAACCATTGATAATCTTGGCTTTGATGTAATTCTAGATCAATAATTCTAGATCAATAATTTATGATCTATAATCTGAGCTGCTAATTTATAAGTCTAAAGGGTTCAAGCCAACTAAAAACTAAAAACTAAAAACTAAGAATTATTACCTCAAAACTATTAGTTGTAAATAGAAAAATCTAAATGAGTAAAATCACTTTTATATTATTTTCTTTGGTATTTTCCGCAATGACCGGATATAGTACTGACACCTTACGCCTTCAGGATTTCCTAGAAGTAATCCATGAAAACCATCCGCTCATAAAGAATGCAAATTTGTTTGATGAATATGCGGAGGCTTATCGGGTAAAAGGAAAAGGTGCATTAGACCCAAAATTACAATCAGATTACCATAGAAAAAAATTTGGTGATGTTGACTATTACACCATCTGGCAGAGTGAACTAAAGGTGCCTACAAAACTACCTATAGATCTTTCTGTAGGGTATGAGAGTAATGATGGAACCTTTTTGGCTAATGATGACTCAGTGCCCCAAAACGGTTTACTATATGGTACCGTGAATATAACTCTCTTAAGGGGGCTTCTATTCGATGACCAAAGATTTCAACTTCAGTTAGCAGATTTGAATGGGGTCAAAAGTCGATTGGAAAAGGACATACTTATAAGAGAAATTGTTTATCAAGCTGTCAGCTCTTATATAGATTGGTCGACTGCGCATTATATTGAGGAAGTCTATGAAGAATATTTTGATCTAGTGAGTAATCGCCATCAAAATATTCTTTCCTTATTTTTTAATGGTGATATACCTGCCATTGATACCATAGAATCTAAAGTGAACCTCAACACGGCAGAAAAGAGCTATCTTGAAATATCAGAAAAGTTAGTAAGTAAAGAACAAAAACTTAATCTTTTTATTTGGAATGATGAGGATCAACCATTGGAAATAGGCGATAACGTATATCCTTCTAAATTGGATGATCTTTTAAGGTACTTAGAAAAAATATCGTTCATACTTGATCCAATATTTAATAATGACCCTTCCATAAGAAAGGTTGAAAATGAGATTGAAATATTCGAATTAGCAATGCGACTGGATAAGGAACAGTTGAAACCACAGCTTGATTTAAAGTACAACACAATTGTTGATTTTGGTAAGGAGGACTTTGATCCATCATTTAGTTTGAATGATTATAAATTTGGAGTTTCCTTCGAATATGCAATACTCAACCGGAAAACAAAAGGAGAAATTCGATTGGCGGAAGCAATGATAGATCAAAAATCCTACGATAGCATTCAGTATGAAGAAACTCTTTCTAACAAATATGTAGAACTTACAAAACGACAATCCATACAGCTTGAAATTTTAGATGTGATTAACGAAAAAATAAATAATAGTCAGGCATTATATGAAGCGGAAGATTTGAAATTTGGTCTTGGAGAATCTTCTATCTTTTTACTGAATCAACGAGAAAGAAAATTAGTTGAGGCTAAAACTGAACAAATAAAATCTTATTTGACGATTGGTCAACTTTTAGCCGAAAGATATTATCTGAAATTGGGACAGAATTAACTTGAGGCAAAGGATGTAAGAAGATAGTGACAGTTTAAGTTAGGAGGGATGGATGAAGTTTCGCTATGACTTTTATATTCCGTTAATAAAATGCAGAAATGTTGTTACTTTATTCTAATATAAAAAAGGGTGGTAAAGAAAATTAAAGATTGGTTGAATAGAGAAAAGGGTAGTAGGAAATCGGCTTTGTTTCTGTTGATTCATGGCTACTTATTATTAACATTTTTGTGTTTTATAATCTTGCTTTTGCCTTTAAGTAGATCGACTTCCATCTCAACGGTCGATCAAATATTCTTGTCCTCATCTATAGTTAGCACAACGGGACTTACTCCAATCGATTTCGGCCAATCATTATCATTTTTTGGGCAGCTAACAGCGCTGTTTTTTATTCAATTAGGAGGTATTGGTTATATGGCTTTGAGTAGCTTTATTATTCTAAAAAATAGTTCTCAATTGCCTAGGATCTCTGTTTCCTTACTAAGATTGGAATTTAATTTGCCGGAACGGTATCCGCTTTTGTCTTTTGTGTACAGTGTATTTATTTTTACATTAGTGATCGAGTTTATCGGAGCGGTTGTACTTTATTTAGGATTTAAGGAAGCTGGAGTGGCGGAACCCATTTGGTCAGCAATTTTTCATAGTATATCAGCATTTTGTACTGCAGGTTTTAGTCTTTATTCAGATTCGATGACGTCTTTTCAGGATAATGCATTGATAATTAACACTATTTTGATACTTAGTGTTTTAGGATCAGTTGGTTTTATCGTACTTCTAGATTTTTGGTTAAAGTTAATAAGGAAGCGAAAACACGTAACCCTCACTTCCAAGATAATATTAGTGAGCACTTTTGGCTATATTTTGATTGGGACAATCCTTCTCTACTTTTCTGATGGCTTGTTGGTTTCTGATGGATATAATGGTTTCATGACTTCTTTTTTTCAATTGGTTTCAGCGCATACCACAGTTGGCTTTAATAATTATCCAATTGAGAACCTAAAATTAGGAGGTATATTAATTATGATTATTATTATGATTATAGGAGCTTCGCCTGCTGGCACCGGTGGAGGTATTAAGACTACTTCGATTACAGCATTGATAGGATTATTGTATTCTATTCTAAAACAAAGAAAGCATATCACATTTTTTAGTAAAGAAATTCCTGCTCAGAAGTTATATCTTGCAATTTCGGCATCAATATTCTATACTGTAATATTATTATTTGGTACATGGCTTGTAGTGCAGGTAGACGGCTCGAAGTTTTCTTTTGATAAATTATTATTTGAAACAGCATCCGCGTTGAGTACAGTAGGTCTTTCCACTGGAATTACTTCTGAACTTAGTGATATAAATAAAATAATTATTTCTATTTTGATGTTTATTGGAAGATTGGGTGTTATGACATTCGGCTTTGCCCTTATTTCACAGTCACCTTTAATAAGATCCAAGCCAAAGATTGAAGATATCGCTGTTTAATATTATAATATTAATTGTATGAAAATTTTATATATTATCACATTAACTAGTTTATTCTTGATGAGCTCCTGTGTCAATTCTGACCCAAACGTTACTAGTAAAGGCGTCGATGAGTTGAAATCATTAGAATTGGAAAGAACTTTATCGAATAGCGATAAACGATTTGAGGATATCGTATATGTTCCTATTTATTCTGATATATATTTTGATTTAGTAAATCAAAATTTACTTATTTCAGCGACGCTCAGTATTAGGAATACGAGCATCCAAGATTCTTTATTTATTTCTGTTATTGATTATTATAATACGGAAGGAGTATTGGTGCGAAAATTTATAGATCAACCCATTGCACTTTCTCCAATGGCTAGTGTTAATTATGTAATAGAAAAAGAAGATTCAGATGGGGGGCCGGGCGCTAATTTTATCGTTAACTTATATTCTGAGAATCCAAACATCAAACCTCTTATCCAAGCAGTTATGGTAGGGTCACATAGTAATAAAGCGTTTGCATTTGCTACCGATGGATATTCCATTGAGTAAGATAATATCTCATTATTTAAATCCAACAGTATCCAAGAATCTAGCAGCATTCAAAAAGAAAATTTACATGATTCATTTAATTTTGAAGATTTCATCCAAATAGTAATTGGGTCTTCTGTTTTAGTTGCCCCAATTGCGTTTTCAGAAGAGGCATGGAATTTAAGTAAAACGCTACCTCTAAAAAATATTGTATTTCTGATGTTGCTATCTTTATTTTTTATTGGACTTTATGTTTATCAAGGTATATTTTCAGCTAATATAAAAAATAGGATTTCAACCTTCATTTGGAGAATATTTATTGATTATCTGATCACTCTTTTAGTGGTCTTTGTAATTTTGTTTGCCCTTGATAAAGTGCCTTTTGATTCACCGATAATTATTATAAAGCGAATTATCTTAATCGGATTTCCTGCGTCTTTATTAGGAGTAATTTTAGATGGTTTAGATAAGGAGTAGCGTGGACTATTTTCTAATTGACAATTAAATTTTTGTTAGTAGGGTAGGAGATCACAGGGCTTCTTGCTTCAGTCATATGTATAAACTTACTTTGTAGAAATAAAATAAAAAGTTCGATTTAAATAGGTACATAGCATCACCTTTTCACGGCGTTATTCTTCGTTTTGCTAAACCTCTAATGATCGCATCTATATTTCTTAGTTGATTATCGATGTTGTATGGTTGTCCATGCTGATTAGGAATTTCACTAGCTAAATATGATTGGGTATTCTTGACTGCATGATGCAGCATCTTTAGTATTTGGATTAGGAAAGATGGACCGTCAAATGCTAAACCCAAATATCAAATCTTTTGCTTTGATTCTCCCGGCAGCAATTTCTTCGGAAAAAATATCCTGGGTCAGAACTTGTCCATACGCTGAAGATTTGATCATCTCGATAATCTAATTCGCTATTCCAATTAAAAAGATCCATGTCTACCCATTTCAGACCTAAAGACATCATTACATCCCAATAAGCTCTACCTTCAAATTCATTTTCTATCTGTAAGATTATTGTGGAATATTTATTGCTTGGGTATGAAACTGCTAAGCTCTTGAGATTTATTGGCGGCTTGTTTTACAGAATAGTTCTAAGTAAGGTTTATTGATTTGAGTTGCATAGCAATCATAGGAACTGACTTTTATTAATGTGTAAGTTTGTCTCCAGTATATAGGATTGGCTGATCTTCCAAAGCATCATAAAGTTTCCATCCAAGAGCTAACTTTGAATATTCTAATGTATCGTTTAGATTTGTTATCACATACGTTCATTTATTGTTACCTTTCGGAATGCCCTATAGCAATAGATAGTGATGATTTTCTCTCCATATAATATTGAAATTTTCCATTATGGAACCCTGGTCAAAATAAGTTCCTTTCTGATATTCTAATGTCAGTATCCATCCATATTATTTGTTTGTAAAATATTCTTTGTCTTTAGAGTCACCTGGCGACTTTTGATTGATTAGGTCTAATTTAAGAATGTGGCTTGTATCTTCTTTTCCTTTATGAGATAGCACCTTTTTGAGCGTTGGTCACTTTCAGAAGATGAAATAAGACTGTCGTCAGAATTCGATGTTTGTCTTCGGGAAGAGGTATTACAGGCTAGTAAAAGTACAATAAGTAGCAGTAAGTTGATTTATACTACATAAAAAATTTATCCAAGTTTATTAGAATCTTCAACATATTTCATTGCGGCCTTTGCAAATTTACTACACTGTCAATCGTGGACATATGGAATCTGTACTGATTCTTTCATTGGTCTATTTTTGCTTGAGCGGTCAAATAATTGAGAACCATCAGAACTTAATGCTTCCGTATGATCTTCACCATTTAACTTAAGAAACATTTCATTTTGGAAAAGTAAGTAAATGCTTTGCCATTGGTTTTACAACATGGCTTCCCTAACATTTGACTTTGTATATCATTTTCTAATTGCTGTCCTGTGTCAAGGTAATTTTTTCATATTCAGTGATTTACTAAAGTATATAAGTTGAGAGTATTAATTTCACAATTAGATATACTTTTACAAGATATAATTATTATTTTGAAAAAAAATTGCCATATTCATATTCAACAATAACAAGTATCTTCGCAAGCAGCAATCTTTCATTTTGCATTATAAATACTTATTTTAACTTTATGTCTACATTAAAATTTATTTCCCTGATTATAATGGCCTCCCTTTATATTTTCGCAGGAGTTAATCATTTTCTCAATCCTAAGTTCTTTCTTAAGATTACGCCTACATGGGTGCCGTATCCTGAAAAAGTAAATTTATTAGTAGGGGTCATAGAAGTAATTCTAGGATTGATGCTTTTCTTTAGTGCAACAAGATATTATGCAGTCATCGGCATTATGGCTTTACTTACTGCTGTATTTCCTGCTAATATTTATCATTTTCAAAAGGCGAGAAAAAGAGGAAAGCATGTGATCGCTACTTTGATTCGACTTCCCGTGCAAGGATTGTTGATTTACTGGGCGTATATTTTTATGTAGAAAGATATTTGAAATAGAGGATAATTATCTTCTTATGCGGGTTACTTTATTCTTAGCTAGGGGTTCTAGGATTGTCTGAATCATGATTTTATCTGCATATTTATACTCTTTCTCCGTCAGCTCTCTTTGCTTAGTCTAGGCATTTTAGTATATTAAAGGGTTTAGAAAGAGGGCACAAAGAGGGGTGTTTTGTGCGGGTATAAGGGAGTTACTTACAATGGATTTAAAGTTCTTCGCTCTTGGTAGCAAATAAATTATTTATAGGAATTTCTTTAAGCTTAGAACCGTCAAATATCTAGATAAATAAAATTATTCAACGATAAATTGTGTACGAATTTCAAGTCAATATAAATTTGTTTATACCTAATCGATTTGACTGTGAATCTTCGAGCTTGGGATCGTCTAAAATAATCCTGATATTTTTGGTTGTTTAACGATAAATTTTTCAAGTGATCAACGTCATTATTAATTTGCTTCAGTTTGAAATTTATTGACTGCGAATCTTCGAGCTATAGTCTGTTACTAAAATGTTTAATTCAAAGCTTTTCTAGACTATCAGAATTCGATTAAATTATTATTACTAAAATATGTAAGCCAAAAAGTTGCGGTTTAAAACAGTTTCCTATCTTTAGAAAGTAAATGCAAAAGAGGAGAGTGATCAAAAGCACAGTAAGTAACAATGGCTATGACGATCATATCTCACTGCGTACCTTGTGAGAGACGACGCATAGCCTGATCCGTTATAGGTCACCAAAAGTAAA
>Ga0209828_1000951_pt1 | contig 27316 bp, 17 predicted proteins | sample MaitaG_FD_187429 | JGI IMG/M metagenome (GOLD analysis project Ga0209828, IMG submission 187429) | Marine algal microbial communities from Maine, USA - Maine_Asex2 metaG (SPAdes) (version 2) | ecosystem: Host-associated > Algae > Red algae > Unclassified | place: Maine, USA | collected 2015-01-05
AGTGATGCATAAAATTTCGAGTCCAGAAGCTTATAGAGCTGTATATAAGGCGCTGCACGGAGTTTTTACTGGATTGAGCTTAGTCACTCTAAGTGAGATCCAGAAAAAATGAGTACAGCGCCTTAGATGCTGCTATAGAAGCAGCGAAGCGGTTCTGGGCCGAAATTTTATGCATCACTAGGGTATAGTAAACCAACCACTTCTGGACTACGGGGAGCCTTCGTTACCATGGATATCCGGACCTTCGAGCTCAACGATTCAGCCGCGGTCATCGCATTGTGGAAAGCCTGCGGCCTGACTCGCCCCTGGAATAATCCTGAGCTCGATATACAGCGCAAACTCAGCGTTAAGGATGAGCTGTTTCTGGTTGCCGAGATTGACCAGCGCATCATCGGGTCTGTCATGGGTGGTTACGATGGTCATCGAGGCTGGATTAATTACCTGGCTGTTGATCCTGATATTCGTAAGCAAGGTACAGGAAGAGCCTTGATGGATGCCGTGCAGGCGCGATTGTTGAAGCTTGATTGCCCGAAGATCAATCTGCAGGTCCGCCAAGGTAACGATGCAGTTGCGGCGTTCTATGAAGCCATTGGTTACATCGACGATGAGTGTCGCAGTTTCGGCAAGCGGTTGATTGATGACTAGCCTTGCGCTACCGGATTGCCTAGCGAGCAAGTTTTGGCAGATGCCCGGCCGTGCCCATCGCATACTTCATCACGAAGCGCTTGAGCGGGCCGCCCTGATCGGCGAAGTTCAGCGCTGCTGAACGGATGGTTTGAACCGGTCCCGGTTGTGGCTTGAACGCATGATAGAAGCCGTCCAGCACCGAGATCATCAGGCTGTTCTCGCCCCTGCGCCAACGCTCATATCGTCGCAGCACACGCTGGCTACCGATGTCTTTCGTCTCGCCATGCGCTGCCAGCAACACCTCTGCCAGTGCGGCCGCGTCAAGCATGCCCAGATTAACACCCTGCCCGGCTAATGGATGAACCGTATGTGCCGCATCACCTATCAGCGCCACCCGATCTGATACATAGCGCTCGGCATGCGCCTTGGCTATAGGAAAGCTACCGCGCTCTGTTACTTGACGAATTTGCCCCAGCTCACTGGGAAAAGCGGATTCCATGGCAGCAATGAAGTCAGCATCGTCCAGCGATCGCAGCCTCTGCACTTCCTCTTCGCTGTGGTACCAGACCATGGACGCCCTGGAGCCGCACAAGGGTAGTAACGCCTCAGGCCCCGTGGGCTGAAAACGTTGCCAGGTGATTTGTTGCTGTGGCATCTCGGTGTTAACAGTGGCCACCAGAGCATGTTGTGGGTAGCTATGACGTTCAATGCCGATACCCGCCAATTCTCGCACCGTCGAACGGGCACCATCGGCACCAATCAGAACTCGTGCGGAAATAGCCGGGTGCTCGCCACTCAGCTCACAGGTCACACCATCAGCTGAGGTGTGGAAATTGACCAGACTTGCCGGACACAGGTAGTCGACGTTTTCCGCTTCCAGCAAGCGATCCAGCAGCGCAAGCTGCATAACACGATTTTCAACGATGTGCCCCAATTCTGGCGCCTCTACATCATCCGCCTTGAAATGCGTCCGGCCCGAAGCCTGGCCATCCCAGACCAGCATTTCACGATAGGGACACGCACGTCGATTCAATACGCCCTGCCACGCACCCACGTTACGGAACATTCGCTGGGTGGCGATACTCAGCGCTGAAACACGGATGTCGTAGGCAGGATCAGTGCCGGGCTCAAAAGGCTCCGGCGCCCGGTTTTCCAGCACAGCAACTTTCAATGCCGGTTGTGCGCTATCAGTTGGCGCTATGAGCGCCGCTGCCAACATACTACCGACCATCCCTCCACCGACAATGACCACATCGTAGTCGGTCTTGCGAGTGTTGCTTTGTGTCATGTTTCCGGCCGTCTGGGTGCCGCAGGCGAGTCACGGCAGTATGGGTTCAGTGCAGATAGTTCACTCGTTGCCAACCATCAACGTTGCGTTTGACTTCGAATGTCGGCCAGAAATTGTACTCTGGCTGGACAGTCACTATACGTTTTCGGCCACTCATTGAGACCACCGTCAGCCGGGTAATTTCATCCTGTGCCCGCGAACTCACCTGTTCCAGAAAATCATCAAGATCGTTGACCTCCACGCCATCCACCGCAACAACAAAGCGATTGCGGTAAAGTCGATCCCATAGCGCCGGAGAACCTTCAGCCGTGCCGGCAATATAGACACCCGGAAAGGCCACACCTTTCTGATAACCAATATCGCTGAACGTATTCTGGAACGATGCACCCGCCCAGCTGACGAAACGCTGCGTACCCAGTGCATTCAGCGTGGACGGCTCTACATCGACAGCAAGCACTTCACCGGCTCTGAGCACGGTCAGATTGACCGTGGATTTTTGCGATAGCGCCTCAGCCACAAACAGATCGGATACCAGCTCGCCATCAATGGCAATAACCACATCACCTGACGCCAGTCTGGATGCGGCATTTGTATCCGGGATTACCTGAGTCACATACAACACTCGGCGCGCGTTGGCTGGCAGCTTGTTATAGCGCAGCAGCCATTCATCGGGCAGACCGAACTTGCGCGCCTGCGACAAGGGCTGGTAGGCGAGCCTGACATCCAGTGAATAGTAAGGGCTGCCAGATTTGTACATCCGCACAGACTCCTGCACCGCTGAAGCGGGCATTGCCCATTCTCTCTGTCGTATTTCGCGATCCTCTTCAAACGCAAAGCTCATGTAAACCGCGTGTACCTGTCCATTGGCATCTACCAGAGGACCACCCAGCGAGGGGGGAACATTGGGCACGCCGTAAACGTCTAGCGCGGATTGCTGAAAACGCGGTAATCCCGGTGGCTTGAAACCAATCGTCAGACGGCTCAGATCGTCTATTTCATGGCGCCGGAACGTACCGTCGGCTCGATAACCCACCATGGTTAGCATCGTTGGCAATGCGGTATCCGTATCGGCCAGATCAAGGGCTTCAAATTCGGCGCCGGCCAGCTTGTTAACATCGTATTTGAGCAACGCAATGTTATGCCTCGGATGCAAGAACACGACCTCGCCAGACAACACCATTGAGCCAAAGAACGTCAATTCAACATCACCCAGACCAATAGGCACTGTATTGCGATCCACTGCGACCAGCCCCTCCTCCTTGTCGACAACCAGCCCGACACCCTTGAAGTGCCTCGCATAGACGTTATCCACGCTGTACGGGATGTGAAAGTCCACACGCACCATGGCCGGTGCCACCTTGTTGAGCAGTGCATCCTGATATTCAGGAACGCTGACCAGCGAATCATCACTGCCTGCCAGTGCTCCGGGCAAGGTAACAGGCTTGCAGTTCCAGAACCGGGCATCGTCTACCCGACTGCACAGACGATGGCCAAACCAGCGATTCTCAATCTGGATCTGCGCCACCTCACTACTGAACTCACGTCCCGGCACGATATAGCGGATTCGTTTCTTCTTTCCAGTGTCCGCTGCTTTGAGCACACTGATGAAGCTGTCGATATCTGTCATTGCAACGCCATCAACATCGGTAATCAATGCACCGCGAGGTACTTCAGCGCGCGTAAAAAGGTAGCCGGGACGCATGACGACCACACCTTGCTGAGGTAGATTCATGGCGCGTGAATGCTGAATGGACATGTCCTGCACAATAGAATCACCCAGCTCAAGCAGCCGGCTCGGTGCCAGCGCATTCAGATCTGCAACGCTGATTGATACCGTTTCCTGCTCACCCTGCCGGATGAATTCCACGGGAATAATGCGATCAATACTACTGTCCAGCAAATCTTCAAGGCTGATAAAATCGGTCACTAGCTGGCCATCGATAGATACCAGAATATCACCGGGTTCGAGTAGCCCGTCGGCAACGCCTTGGGGAAATACCTGAGTGACGGTCAACATGCCGTTACTGGATTGTTCAGCCGCCCGTACACGTGATTCTGTGTCTGCATCGAGACCCAGACGCTGCAACTCGCGAAACGGCTGATGAACAAAGATGGTTTGAAAACCACCCCTGTCTATGGGCATGTTTTCCTGCAGTCGTTTGAGTGCGTGCGCAATTCGCGGTAACGGCAGGAAAAAACTGCTGGCAGTTTTGGTATTGGCAGCTGCATTCAGAGCTACCACATCGCCATCCTGATCGATAACCGGTGAGCCCGAACTGCCTCCTGATGTGCCTGACGCCGCTTGCAGATAGAACGTGTTGAAATCGTTATACCCGTAGCGACCGTAAGAGGGTACTTCACGATCCAGCCTTGCAATAGTGCCGGGTAGAATGGAGAGCTGCTCACCTCCATCACTGCCAATCACCCGAATATTCATACCGGTACTAACCTTGTCTGGTCTCAATTGCAATGAGACAGGCTGGGCGTACTGAAGCGCTTCGGGGTCGTAGCGCAGGAAGGCAAAATCGTGGATCGGATCGCGGTACAAAGGCACAGCATCTACCCGCTCCTGATTCTGAAACGTGGCTGACACTCGCAGCGGCCCGGAACCTACCACATGGCGGTTGGTCAGTACGATGCCGCGTTCTGCGTCCACGACAAATCCTGTGGCGTTACTGTTCCCTTGCGGCGAGTCATCGAAGTCTCTGAGCTGAGAAAGCTGAAGCGAGACAACAGAGTTCGCCACACGCGATACCGTACCCGCCCAGCCGCTCTCTTCATCTGCCACAGCAACCGTATGATGGAAACCGGATAACACCGCCAGACCCAGTACTGCCATTCGCCTGACGACGCGCAGAGTCAGCGCATCGTTCGCTTGACGATAGCTACTATCGAGAGTCAGCTGAGTAGGCGCGAGTCTGATCAATCGGCGATAGCAAGGCACCAATACGTTCCAAAGGGATGTCACAAACAGTTTCTCCAGGTTATTACAGTAGGTGCGCAACAAGTGTTCCATTTCCTGCCCGGACGATGCCTGGCAAGCACACAGGGCCTCAGCAAACCGAAGAAACCTGCCAGCGGACGAACCATAGACCCTCAAAACACTGGAACGTGCCCGAATATTGCTGCATCACAGGGCAATATAAACAGGCTTGTCGGTTTACTATAGGCGCAAACTCGACGCGACACAGTTGTTGATCCGACCGGATCATACCTGTGAAATTCGAGAGAAGTTCCACACGATCAGCAGCAGGTTTCCATGAGTATCGACAGCAACGCGCAAAATGATGTCATTAACTGGTTTCGTGCTGCGTCTCCGTATATCAAGAACCACCGTGGCAAGACACTCGTCATTGCACTACCCGGCAGTAGCTTGCGCAGCGACATGTTACCCACGCTATCTCATGATCTCTGCTTGCTCAGTCATCTTGGATTACGGCTGGTGGTCTGTTTTGGTTTGCGTGCTCAGGTGGATGATCAACTCGCTCAGACAAAAACACCCAGCCACATTGTCGATGGCAGACGCGTAACCGATGCCACATCACTTGCGGCCATCATCAGCTCGGCAGGTGTTGCCAGAAACGATCTGGAAGCTCGCTTGTCGATGGGTCTGCCTAACACCCCCATGGCAGGTGCACGCCTGGCCGTCAGTTCAGGCAACTATGTGACTGCTCAGCCATTTGGCGTGCACGCAGGCATCGACTTTCAGCATACGGGTACTGTACGGGAAGTTCATCATGAAGCCATCAACGCTGTGCTCGATGCTGGCCATCTTGTGGTGTTACCGCCACTGGGATATTCACTCACGGGCGAAGTGTTCAACATTACGGTCAGCGAAGTTGCCACTGCTTGTGCCGTCGCCCTCAACGCCGACAAGCTGATTTACCTGGTGGATAACCTACCGAAAGATCAGCATGGAAAACAGATCAGACAGGCCAGTGTCAACCGCGTGCAACGGTGGCATGACGCTGCAAATACACCCGCTGAGAATTCAGATACGGACCAGAAAGTGGCTATCGACACAGGGCTAGAACAGATCTTGCCAGATGCGATTGCAGCCTGTGCTCAGGGGGTAGAGCGCGTGCATCTATTGGAAAGCTCAAACCCCGATGCGCTACTCAGTGAACTGTTTACCCGGGATGGCAGTGGCACGATGATTACTGCTGAACGCTGGGAGCACATCCGCACTGCCACCATTGCGGATGTCGGTGGCATTATCCAGTTGATCACGCCGTTACAAACCACCGGTACACTGGTCACTCGATCACGGGAAGAACTGGAGCTGGATATCGAACACTTCGTTGTCAGCGAGCGAGACGGCATGATTGTGGCCTGTGCCGCATTGTATCTCGATCCGGAATCATCGACAGCAGAGATTGCCTGTATAGCCACTCACTCTGCCTACCGTGGCGAAGGCCGGGCCGATCAGCTACTAGCCCATTTGGAGCAACAGGCAAAAGAGGCACAGTACACCGTGACCAGAATTCTCAGCACACGCACTGGACACTGGTTCGTCGCCCGGGGTTACGTGGAAACACGCCCTGATGATTTGCCGCCGGCCAGACTGGCCAGCTATAACCATCAGCGCAATTCAAAGATCTACTGTAAGGATCTTTGAATTTAACCGCTCTATCGCTCGGCGATCTCGATCTGAAGCGCACTCAAGGCCTCCAGCCTCTCCCGATTCGTGCTCATCTGCAGCAGCTCGAATTTTGCCTCACCAGCCAGAGGCAATACCTCGAGTAGGCGGTGGCTCACCCAGTCGGCGTCATCGAGATGCTTTTCCTCAAACCGCACGTCAGTTTCAAGGTAGCTGAGAATCAGCTCAAGCTTTTGCGCCAGCATTTCATACTCGGGCAGCATGGGTGTCAGTGGCTTGGGTGGTAATGGCTCAACCTCACCCACAAGCAGCCCAGACTCGTTCGACGTATAGGTGAGGACACTGAATTCCTCTTCACCTTTCGCAGTGATGTGCAGCAATCCGTCAGATCCTTGATCAAAGTCAACGATTGATACCCGGGTGCCCAAAGGATAAGGCTCCGAATTGCCCCCGGCCTCTGCCCCTTGCCTGATAAGACAAATCCCGAAACCCGTCTCGGATTTGAAACAGTCTTTGACCATATCGATGTAGCGACGCTCGAACAGACGCAGCGGCATCAGACCATCGGGCATGACGACACTGGACAATGGAAACAGCGGGAGTTGCATCAGATCAGTTTTCCTCGATACCCCATCGCGGCATCAATGTTTGTTTGACGTCCAGTTGATCCAGCACGCGAGCCACCACGAAATCGATCAGTTCGTCCACCGTTTTGGGCAGGTTATAAAATGCCGGATTCGGTGGCATGATGATAACGCCCGCTCGCGCCAGGCGAGACATGTTTTCAAGATGAATAAGCGAGAAAGGCATCTCGCGAGGCATCACGATCAATTTCCTGCCCTCCTTGAGCACCACGTCAGCGGCTCGCTCGAGCAGGTTGTTGCAAGTGCCAGCGGCGACAGAGGCGAGAGTCCCGGTTGTACAAGGACATATCACCATGGCATCGGGAGCCCCTGAACCACTGGCAACCGGTGCAGTCCATTCTTCCTGGCCGAAGGCTTTCAACTGTCCTTCCCGAGCGCCGTAGCGCTCGGAAAACTGGCTTTGCACCTGTGCCGTGCGAGCCGGTACAGGAATGTCTGTGTCCATGCCCATGACAATGCGCGCAGGCTTTGACATGAGCACGTAAACCTCACAGTTTGCCCGCACCAGACATTCAATGAGCCGCAAGGCGTATTGAATGCCTGATGCACCTGTCATCGCCACACAGATTGTCTTGTCGAAAGACTGTGCAGGTTCAGACGCGGATACCTGCCCCGTCTCTATATCGACGACGTTGTCGGTTCCGGTTTCTGTGATCAAGGCAGTACAACCAGCTCCACACGTCGATTCAATGCACGTCCTTCACGAGTATTGTTCGGCGCAACCGGACGCTGCTGACCGTAACCCAGTGCAGACAGGCGAGTCGCCTCTACTTCTCCCTGATTTTCCAGGAAATTAACCGTGTTGGCCGCTCTGGCAACCGAGAGTTCCCAGTTACTCGGGAAGATGGCTAGCAGGTCGCCAGTTACCGGAATGCTGTCTGTATGCCCTTCAACAACGATGTCGTTCTCAAGGCCTTGCAGGGCCGTGGCTACTCTCGTCATCAATGTTTGTCCGGAAGCATTCAATCGTGCACGGCCTGAATTGAACAGCACCTGACTCGGTAGATTGACAACAATTCCGTTGTCCTCTCTCACCGTAACGGTCACATTCTCTACACCGTTGGCAGCCAGATTCTCCTCGATCGTGTCGCGCAGGGTTAGAGCTGATGCCTGTACAGAGTCGTTCTCGCTCTGAATACCCGCCAGTTTACCGGCCAGATTCTCAGCCAGTGCCAACTGCTCGGCAGCACTAGACTCTGCGTTCTCCAGTTCACCCTGTAAGGCTTGTGACGCTGTTTCAGCATCCGCCAGACGAGCTTCCAGATCTTCCTTGGCCGCGCCGAGTTCGCTCAACTGAGATTCAAGATCAGCTCTGACAGTATTCAGCTCGGCAACATCAGCTTGAAGCTGCGCATTTTCGTCAGTCAGTGTACCTTGCTGCGTTTGCATCTCGGCAACCTGAGCCTGTACCTCGGCCAGACTGGCTTCCAGTGCAGCTCGCTCATCAGCAGCTGTCTGAAGCTGGGTTTCCAGATCACCCTTTTCGGCCTCCAGCGCTGCAATTTGTGAGCTGAGCGCCTCAGTATCACTAGTCAGAGTTGCCTGTAGCGTCTGCATCTGAGCACCACTGTCGCTCAATGCAGTCTGTACGTCGGCTACTTGCAGTTCCAGATTATTGCCTCGGTTGATAGCATCTGCCAGTTGCGCTTCAAGGTCAGTCGATTTTGTATCGGCCTCTGCCAGCAGAGCATCAAGCTCGGTTACTTGAGCGCTGGCCTCCTCCAGGCGAACGGTCAGATCAGCACTCTCGGCGGTGGCCGCGTCAACCTGTGCCTGCAACTCAGACGTTGAACTGCCCGCTGCTGCCAATTGAGCTTCCAGATCCGCTGTCGTCGCATTGGAATCAGCCAATTGAGCTTCCAGCTCCGCTGTCGTCGCATTGGACTCGGCAAGTTGCGTTTCCAGTGACTGAATTTCTTCGGCATTGGCTGTCAGCGTGTCGCTAGACACAACCAGCTGGCTTTCAAGATCACCCACCAGAGCCCCGAGTTCAATGACCTCGCCCTGCAAGGAATCACGCTCGCCAGAGACATCTGCGAACTGACTGCTGACTGCATCGAGTTCTTCCTGAGTCGACGAGTTAGCCAGCTGTGCGTCTGTGGCTGCAGCGCTGACAGTAGCCAGTTCACCCAGCATCGACCCCTTTTCAGATTCCAGCCCGACAACCTGCTCAGTCAGTGATGAGTTGTCCGTTTCAAGATCGGCCAGCTGCTGATTCAATGATGCTTGCTCTGTCTCCAGAGCCGTTAGCTGTTCTACCGCAGCCTCACGCTCTCCGCGGAGTTGATCAACACGCGCTTTCAACTCGGTGTTGCCGCCTTCCAGATTTTCGATGCTGGATTGCAGCGTCGCGTTCTCTGTTGTCAGCTCTTCGTTCTGGACGGTGAGCTCAGTATTGGCGCTGGTCAGTTCAGACAGTTCATCGCCTGTCACGTCTGCCTTCGTCTCAAGCAGGGTCTGCATATCCCCGACACGCATCTGCAAGGCAGACTTCTGTGCGTTCAGCGCGTCGACCATCGAAGCGTTGGCAGCGTCTGATTCTGCATCGGCCAGTTGCACTTCAAGTACAGACACGCGAGTAGCCATCTGCGCCCGTTGCATGTCGACATCACTGGCACGACTACGCAACTCGGCAATCATCGGCGACTGCAGATCGATCGTGGCCTGTAGTTCGACAATTTCCTCATCCTTCATGGCGATACTGTCTTCCAGCGACGCGCTTCGGGCTCGCAGCTCTGCCAGTGAAGCCTCTTGCTCAGCAACCGAGGCCATCAGTTCACCCACTTCACCCTGTTGTGCAGCCAGTTCAGCTTCCAGTGAGGCACTACGAGCACGAAGCTCGGCTATCGCAGGAACCTGCAGATCGATGGTGGCCTGCAGCTCCTCGGCCAGTGCCTGCGCCTCAGCTGTTTCAGCCTGAGAGGCAGTCAGCTGTTCTTCCTGAGTGCCCTGAGCCTGATCCTGCTGCGCCTGAAGAGTACTGACACTAAGCGCCATCTGGGCGCGCTGCACATCCAGGTCTGAAGTACGTGCACGTAATTCAGCAATGGCAGGTACCTGCAGATCAATTGTGGCTTGCAGTTCAGCCAGTTCTGCCTCATAGGCAGCCTGCTCTTCGCTTGCTGTTGCTTGTGCAGCTGCCAGCTCTTCTTCCAGTGCAGCGCTACGTGAACGCAATTCTGCGATGGCAGGTTTCTGTATATCTACCGTGGCTTGCAGCTCACCCACTTCAGCCTCTAGTGCCAGCAAAGACTCCGCCGCCGCATTTCGTTCGCCTTCAAGCGCCGCCTGCGAGTCGTTGAGTGCGGCGATATCGGTTTCCAGAGTGGCTATCTGCCCTTGCATGGATTCTTTGTCACCGAGCAGTGCATCGCGTTCAGCACTTAGCTGATCGACGCTGCCCTGCAGGGTTGTAACCTGAGCTTCCATAGAGCCGGACTGCTCACCCATCTGAGCCATGAGACCCTGAATCTGTGATTCTGAACTGGCAACGGATTCGCTGGCTGCCATCTGTACGTCGTCGAGGCGATTCTGCAATCCACCTAACGCCAGTTGCAACCGACCTTTTTGTTGCTCGAGCGTGTCCGTCTGTTCCATCAGGCCGCTGACCTCAGCCATCAGAGCTTGCTTTTGAGCCTCAAGATCACCGATCTCGACGTTCAGCGATACCACTTCACTATCGAATTCACCTTGCAGAGCAGCGAGACTTTCCTGAGTCGTCGACAACTCACCATCCAGATTGGTTGACGATGCCATCAGTGATTGCACCTGAGAGTTTATCTCGCCGATGCTTGAATCTTTCTGGGCAATTTGCTCGATGGCCGCTGCGTACTCGCTTTCAATACCATCAAATTGCGTCTGCAGTGACATCAGCTCAGCTGACTTCTGCTCCACTTGTGCTTCAAGGTCGGCCTGTGTGCTAGCCAGATTTGACTCTGTACTACCAAGCGTCTGTTGAGTTGTTGCCAATTGAGCCTGGGTATCTTCCAGCGCCATTTCGGTTTCAACTAGAGCAGTTTCTGTGTTCGCAAGGTTTGCGCGAGTAAATTCCAGATCACCCTCCAGCGACACCACCTGGCCATCCAGGCCTTCAAGATCGGCTTCCAGGGCGGCCTTCCGTGCTTCCATGTCGCCAATGTCAGCATTCAGCTGAGCCACATCCGCGTCGTACACGCTAAGTAGAGAGCTGTAACTGGTTTCTGCGTTGGCCAGCTCTGAGGAGGTGTCCTGACTGGTTGACATCAGTGACTGGATTTGTGTCGAGGTACTGGCCAGTCTGCTTTCACGCTCCATCAGAGCAGTGGTCTGTGCCTTGATTACTTCATTCAGGCCGTTCACTTCAGCCTGCATGGACACAACGCGTTGGTCAGCGAGAAGATCGAAACCGTCTATTTCAGCCTGCAATGCAGCGACTCTATCGTCTGCTTGCACGTCGAAATTGGCTATCGCGCTTTGCAGCTCGGCCTCGGCAGCTTCGCGCAACGCAGTCAGCTCGCCAATCTCGGACTGGGCTGCCGCTAGTTGCATTTGCAGATCAGCGACTTCTCCTTCTAGCCCTGACTTGGATTCGTTGACAGTTGCCAGCAAACCTTGAGTATCGGCAGCTACAACGTCCAGCGCCGACACCTGTTCGCGCAGACCGGCCAGTTGCGCTTCCTTTTCAGCAATAGCGTCTTCCAGAGACGCCTGCTCGCTTTGCAGATTGCCGATGTTGCGCTCGGCCGTTGCGAGGGCCGTATTACGCTCGTCCAGCAACGCCGTCACCTTTTCTCGTTCCAGCTGTGTGCTTTTGAGGTCATGCCCGGTGTTGGAGCGGGCAATCCACGCGGCCATCAAGGCCACGAGGGCCAACGCGGCCAGGATGAATTTCAATTGGTATGAAGACCGACTGGGGGCCTTCTCAAAGTCTCTGAACATGAAGTCTATTCCGGTGACAGGAGTCTTGCAGCGATACAGGGCCGCGCTGGTTACCATCGTAGCGAAAAGACGTACATGCCACAATCTTGCCGAGCACGAAAACCAGTAATTGAGCATTCCTTGCGGTACTACACGCTCTCCTTTGCGTACACTATCCAGTATCCCATTCTATCCATAACAGGATTGTAAAAGAGTGCGTATTCACTTAAGTGCCTTAGGTTGTCGGCTGAACGAGGCCGAGCTGGAACAATGGGCCAGCTCATTTACTCGTGCAGGCGATAAAATTTCCACCGACCCCGCGGAAGCTGACGTGCTCGTCATGAATACGTGTGCGGTAACCCGTGAAGCTGTCCGCAAGTCCCGGCAAAAAATACAAAGCCTGCAACGGGCCAATCCTCAGGCCAAACTGGTTGTCAGCGGTTGCTACAGCGAACTGACACCCGCCTCAGAGATGGCAGAGCTGGGTGTGGATCTGGTGATACCCAACACCCGGAAAGACGATCTGGTGCCATTAACCCGATCGACATTCTCACAACCGGACATGCCTCAGGCCGCAACCCAACCGGACGCCACACCGCTTTTCACGCGCAACAGGCACCGTGCCTTTATCAAGATTCAGGACGGTTGTCGTTATCGGTGCACCTTTTGTATAGTGACCGTCGCCCGTGGCGCAGAACGCAGCCGCGCCATTCAGGATATCGTTGATGAAGTCAGACAACTACAGCTCAATGATGTCAAGGAGATTGTGTTAACCGGCGTGCACGTGGGTGGCTATGGCTCTGACCTGGAAACCAACCTTGAGTCTCTCGTGAAAGCCTTGCTCGACGACACGGATATCCCGCGTATCCGTTTTGCTTCGGTTGAGCCATGGGATCTGTCAGACAGGTTTCTGCACCTGTTCGATAACAATCGCATTCAGCCCCATATGCATCTGCCATTGCAAAGTGGCAGCGATACTGTATTGCGGCGTATGGCACGGCGCTGTAAAACTGCCGACTTCAACCACCTGACCACCTCGCTACGAAATGCGGTTCCCGGATTCAACGTCACCACCGATATCATCGCAGGCTTCCCGGGGGAGTCCGAGCAGGAATGGCAAGAATCCTTAGCCTTCATCAGGAAGCAGGCATTTGGCCACATCCATGCGTTCACCTACTCAGAAAGAGAAGGCACCAAAGCAGCCACGTTACCCGATGCCGTACCGATTGAAACACGGCAGCAGCGCAGCAGAGAGCTGCATCAGCTGGGCGAGCAACTCAAGCAGCAGCAACTGGAAGAATCTCTGGGTACAATCGCTGACGTGCTGTGGGAAAGGGGCAAGGCAATCGAGACCCCCGGTGAGGCAACTCTCTGGCGTCATCAGGGCTACACGCCCAACTACCAGCGCGTAGTCATTCACCATTCAGACAACATCGCCAACCAGATTCTGCCTACCCAACTGACTCACATAGACAACGGCAAGCTGTGCGGCAAGTTGGTCTGAGGCTTTTAAACGCCCCCTGTCCATTGGGGAACATGTCCAAAACCGGTTGAGACTGTTTCAGGCATCACGAAACGAGTACCATTACATTCCGGACCAAAAACCACGGATAGACAAAAACACGATATGGCAATTAATCCGACGCTAGACGCTGACGAGATCGAAACTCAGGAATGGCTGGATGCCCTGGAAGCGGTCATCGCCCACGAAGGTCCGGAACGAGCGCATTATCTGCTCGAACGGCTGATCGACAAAGCCCGTCGCTCCGGTGCCAACCTGCCCTACGACGCCAGTACCGCGTATGTGAATACGATCCCCACGCATCTGGAGGCGAAGAGCCCGGGCGATCATGAGCTGGAGCACCGCCTCCGATCCATGATTCGCTGGAACGCCACGGTCATGGTTCTGCGCGCCCAGCGCGACGATTCCGGACTAGGCGGCCACCTGGCAAGCTTTGCCTCCGCCGCAACGCTCTACGATGTCGGCTTCAATCACTTTTTCCATGCCCCTACGCCAGAGCACGGTGGCGATGTGGTTATGATGCAGGGACATTCGGCGCCGGGTATCTATGCCCGCTCGTTCATGGAAGGACGCCTCTCTGCCGACGATCTGGACAAATTCCGCCGCGAAGTGGACGGTGACGGCCTCTCCTCTTACCCCCATCCGTGGTTGATGCCTGACTACTGGCAGTTCCCTACGGTTTCCATGGGATGGTGCTCGCTGACATCTATCTACCAAGCCCGCTTCATGAAGTACCTGCACGACCGAAGCATGGCACGCACCGATAATCGCCAGATCTGGGCATTTCTGGGTGATGGTGAGATGGACGAGCCCGAGTCACTCGGTGCTATCTCTCTGGCCGGTCGCGAGAAGCTTGATAACCTCAACTTCGTTATCAACTGCAACCTGCAGCGACTTGATGGGCCCGTACGCGGTAACAGCAAGATCATTCAGGAACTCGAAGGGGTGTTCCGCGGCGCCGGATGGAATGTCATCAAGGTGATCTGGGGCTCTTACTGGGACCCGTTACTCGCTCGGGATACCTCCGGCAAGCTGATGCAACTGATGATGGAAACCGTCGATGGCGAGTACCAGAATTGCAAGGCCAAAGGTGGTGCCTACACCCGCGAGCACTTCTTTGGCAAGTATCCGGAGACCAAAGCATTGGTTGCCAACCTGACCGACGAGGACATCTGGCGATTAAATCGTGGCGGACACGATCCGCACAAGCTGTTCGCTGCCTATAAGCAAGCGGTTGAGCACAAAGGTCAACCTACCGTCATTCTGGCAAAAACCGTCAAGGGCTATGGCTTGGGTGAATCCGGCGAAGGCACCAATGCCACACACCAGCAAAAGAAAATGGACCTTGAGTCCTTACTAAAAATGCGCGACAGATTTGGCCTGCAACTCACCGACGATCAAGTCAAGAACTACGAATACATAACGCCAGACCCTGACAGTGCTGAAATCCAGTACCTGCAGGAAAAACGCAAGAATCTGGGTGGATACATCCCTCAGCGCAAGAAATTTGCAGCCCCATTGGAAGTCCCCCCTTTGAGTGCATTTCAACCGGTGCTGGACGGCTCAGGCGATCGCGAAATGTCCACCACAATGGCATTCGTCCGCTTGCTGACAATCCTTACGCGTGACAAGAAAATCGGCAAGAATGTTGTGCCCATCGTGCCCGATGAGGCACGCACCTTCGGCATGGAAGGCATGTTCCGGCAACTGGGTATCTATTCCTCTGTAGGCCAGTTGTACGAGCCGCAGGATCGCGACCAGATCATGTACTACAAAGAAGACAAGAGCGGCCAGATACTGGAAGAAGGCATTACAGAAGCAGGCGCTATGGCCAGTTGGCTGGCAGCTGCAACGTCTTACTCCACGCACGGTGTCAGCATGTTGCCTTTCTACATCTACTATTCCATGTTTGGTTTCCAGCGTATTGGTGATCTGGCCTGGCTGGCCGGCGACATGCGAGCCTGTGGTTTCATGATCGGTGGTACAGCGGGTCGAACCACACTCAATGGTGAAGGCCTTCAGCACGAAGACGGACATTCGCTGGTTCTGGCCAATACCATTCCCAACTGTGTCAGCTACGATCCGTGCTACAGCTACGAGATGGCCGTCATCATTCACAACGGCATGACACGTATGCTGACCAACCGTGAAAGTGTGTATTTCTACATCACGGCAATGAATGAAAACTACCTGCACCCTGCCATGCCGAAAGGTGTCGAAGAAGGCATCATCAAGGGCATCTACAAACTGCGTGATGCGGGCGATGGTGACAAGGCCAAGCTCAAGAAGTTTGACTCCAAGGTACGTCTGATTGGCGGGGGCACCATCCTTCATGAAGTCATAGCGGCGGCAGACATTCTGGAGAAGGACTGGAACATCGGTGCCGAAATCTACAGCGTAACCAGCTTCAACGAACTGGCCAGAGACGGCATGGAAGTCGAGCGCTGGAACATGCTGCACCCGAATGACGATCCGAAGGTGCCTTACATCACTCAGGTTCTGGGTGGCGATGACTCACCCGTCGTTAGCTCAACCGACTACATGAAAACCTATTCCGATCAGGTCAGAGAATATGTACCTGCAACGTTCATGGCATTGGGTACCGATGGTTTTGGCCGATCCGATACCCGTGAAAAGTTGCGTGAATTCTTCGAAGTCGATCGTCGCTACGTGACTATCGCTGCCCTGCATGCGCTGGCACGTGATGGCAAGATGGACAACGTCACCGTCGCCAAGGCGGTACAGCAATACGGCATTGATCCTGACAAGCCAAATCCGGCGACGGCTTGAGGGAGACGATAATGAGTGATTCAAACAGCGTAGATATCGTAGTCCCGGACATCGGCGATTCTGAAAGCGTCGAAATCATTGAGCTACTGGTTAGTATTGGCGACACAGTGAGTGTCGACGACTCCTTGTTAACGCTGGAAAGCGACAAGGCCAGTATGGAAGTCCCTGCTACTCACGCAGGCGTCGTAGAGACGTTCACGGTCTCTATCGGCGACACCGTGAGTTCAGGCGACGTGATCGGGCGCATGAGCGTGTCTGCTGGTGGTGGAAACAAAGAGGCCGACAAAAGCGAAGCCGCTGAAGCACCTGCGGCATCAGAACCCGCAGCCACAGCTAGCAGCGCAGCCGAAGAAAAACCGGCCCCGGCACCGCCGGCCAAAACCAGCCAACCTGCCCCGCCAGCAAGTTCCAGCAATCCTTCTGCTTCTCCCACCGCTCATATCAGCGATGAGAACATGCGCAAGGCACACGCCAGTCCGGGTGTGCGGCGCTACGCTCGCGAGCATGGTGCAGATTTGTCGCTGGTGTCAGGTACGGGTCCCAAGGGCCGCATCGTTAAAAGCGATGTCATGGCGTTCATCAAGCAAGCGATGGAAGGTCTGGGTTCCAACTACGGTTCACGCGGAGCCGTTACCGGTGGTGCTGGCATACCACCAATCCCGGAAGTGGACTTTTCAAAGTTCGGTGAAGTGGAACGCGTTGAACTTGGCCGAATCAACAAGCTTAGTGCAGCCAATCTACACCGTGCCTGGCTTAATCTGCCCATGGTTACACACCATGACCTGGCTGATGTCACCGAGATGGAGGCGTTTCGCAAACAGCTCAAGGCTGAATCAAAAGAAGGCGATCCGAAAGTAACCGGCCTGGCCTTTCACATGAAAGCGCTGGTCAAGACCCTGAAAGCATTTCCCAAGCTGAACAGTTCACTGTCCGCCGATGGTGAGGCACTGTTTTACAAAAACTATTATCACATCGGTATAGCGGTCGATACGCCTAACGGTCTGGTCGTGCCTGTGTTCCGCGATGTCGACAAGAAAAGCATCAACGACCTGGCTCTGGAAATGTCTGACATGAGTTCTCGGGCACGTGCCAAAAAACTCAAACCGGACGAGATGCAGGGAGCCAGCATGACGATCTCTAGCCTGGGCGGAATTGGTGGTACAGCGTTCACGCCTATCGTCAACCCGCCTGAGGTTGCCATATTGGGTATCACACGCGCCAGCATGCAACCGGTCTGGGATGGGTCCACGTTTATTCCACGGCTGATGTGCCCGCTGGACCTGACCTACGATCATCGCGTCGTGGACGGTGCAGATGCCGCAAGATTCATGGCCCACTACGTCAGGGAAATCAGTGATATTCGCAGGTTGAGTCTATAGATCATGAGCGAACTACAAACAGTCAAAGTACCCGATATCGGCGACGTCGATGATGTAGAAGTCATTGAGGTGCTCGTCTCTGTGGGTGACACGGTTGCACTGGAAGATTCTCTGGTCACGGTGGAAAGCGACAAGGCCAGCATGGAAATTCCAGCACCGGTTGCCGGTGTCATCACCTCCATGCTGATCAAGACCGGTGATCGTGTGTCAGAAGGCAGCGATCTTATCGTGATTGATGTTGCCGACGCAGGCTCATCAGCAGAAAAACCCACAGATGCTGCACCAGCCAAAGAAGCACCTGCTGCTAAAACAGCAGCACCGGCAGCCGCCTCTTCTTCCGGCTCCCACGGCTCTGCAGCCGCAGTCTCTGATGCCTCATCATCCGCCACAGCAAGCACCGGCGCTTCGGCAGCCGACAAGCAAGCCGCTGGCGAGCACTACGATCTGGTGGTACTAGGTGCCGGGCCTGGCGGTTATACCTCAGCTTTTCGCGCTGCTGATCTGGGACTAAAAGTATTACTGGTAGAACGCTATCCCGATCTGGGTGGTGTCTGTCTCAACGTCGGTTGTATCCCGTCCAAGGCACTACTGCACACCGCCGCCATCATTCAGGAAACCAAAGACATGAGCGCCCACGGTGTCTCGTTTGGTGAACCCACCATCGATATCGACAAGCTGCGGGGTTTCAAGGAAGACGTCATCGGTAAACTGACGGGTGGACTTGCAGGTCTCGCCAAGCAACGCAAAGTTACCGTTGCCCATGGCGTGGCAACGTTTGTCTCCAGTCATATTGTCAACATCGATGAAAGCGGCTCGGCTGATTCCGCCAGCGCGGCACGCAAGGTCAGCTTCGACAATGCGGTTATCGCAACCGGTTCCAAGAGCATCAAGATCCCGGGTTTTCCTTATGAAGACTCCCGCCTGATGGACTCCACCGGCGCACTCGAACTGGCCGATATACCCAAGCGCATGCTGGTCATTGGCGGTGGCATCATTGGTCTGGAAATGGGCTGCGTATATGCCGGACTTGGCGCAAAGGTTACCGTTGTCGAACTGTCTGATGGCCTGATGCCGGGTTGCGATCGTGATCTGGTCAGACCATTAGAGAAACGACTGCGCAAGGACTTCGAGAATATCTTCACAGGCTCCAAGGTCACCGGCATGAGCGCTGAAAAAGCCGGCCTGACGGTGACCTTTGAAGGCGGTAAGGCACCACAGAGCGATACCTTTGATCGTGTTCTACTCGCCGTTGGACGAAGCCCTAACGGTTCTGAACTCGACGCCGACAAGGCAGGTGTCAATGTTAGTGAGCGAGGCTTCATACCCGCTGATTCACAGCAACGTACAAACGTGGGTCATATATTTGCCATCGGTGATATTGTCGGTCAACCCATGCTGGCGCACAAGGCCACTCACGAGGGCAAGGTAGCAGCAGAGGTAGCCGCTGGCCAGAAATCCTGGTTCGATGCCAAGACGATTCCATCGGTGGCCTACACAGATCCTGAAGTTGCCTGGATGGGCCTGACTGAAACTGTCGCCAAAGAACAGGGCATCAGCTACGAGAAAGGTAGTTTCCCGTGGGCTGCCAGTGGTCGTTCACTGAGCATGGGCAGGAGCGAAGGGTTGACGAAGGTGCTATACGACCCTGACACCAAGTTGGTACTCGGGGCCGGTATGGTGGGCCCCAATGCTGGCGAGCTTATCGCAGAGGCTGTGCTGGCACTGGAAATGGGCGCTGATATCGAAGATCTGGCGCTGACCGTCCATCCTCATCCGACATTGTCGGAAACGCTGAACTTTGCAGCTGAGGTGGCGGAAGGAACTGTTACTGATATTTACATACCTAAACGTTGACGTTAGTAAATGCCAACGCAGACGGCAGTCTTGTCTACTTGACTGACTGCCGTCTGTTTATCTGGCACATGGTGGCCGTCTTATAACGATTCGATGTGTTTGCGCACACTCACAAGCTTGGCAATGACCGGCTTGTTATCACCGTCGGTCTGGCGAATCAACTGAGCAAGCTCATTCATTTCAGCCAGCAGATCAGACTTGATATCAGCAACTTTGGTCGGGCCATTCTTCTCGTGCTGGTTGGTTGCCACCAGTGCATCCAATTCGGAAACCGCCTTGAGTAGAAAGGGCGATATTTCATACGTGGTTTCCATACGGGCAGTACCACCGTCAGCAATGACGGTTCTCAGCGAACGACCGAATTTGTACTTTCTGCTGTAAGGCAGTAGTGATCCTTTCGCGCGCTTGTAGTTAACACGCAGTACATCCTTGTCATTTCCGTCTTGACGCAGGCTGTAGTGAGAGATTTCGTGGAATCGTGCAATACCCATTTCTGCCAGAGCAGGATAGGTTTCAAATTTCAACGCAGTGTTGGTCGACATGGTTGTCTCCTTAAGACATGAGGTTTACATTCGGACTGACAGACCCAGCTATCGGCTGGTTCTGGCGCGAATATAGACCTCACGGCAGCATGAACAACACCACGGGCGGAACAACTCCTGCAATGATTGATATCGAATAGTCACAAATAGAGCTTATTTGGCCGTAGCAGGCCTTCCCACGGCAATAATCGTGATGCAGCTCTCAAGTAAAATAGTGTTAACGCCGTCTTTTACGGTCGTGTCATGTCGATCAACCGTGACCGTAACCTCACTGGCACCCGCATTCACAGCTTTCTGGCGAACCAGCTCTTCACCCGTCTGCTGTGCAGCAGCGGCACCGGCTTCCAGATCAGCAAAGATCTCCGGGCCATCGGGAAATAACACACTCACCTGTTTGCCACCGGCAGGTGCAATCGTCACGACCTGCTCCTGACGTATGGTTCCCACCACGGCACCTAGCGCGTTAGCCACTTCGGCATGTTGCGGCAGTACGAGTTCAGTACCCAGCAAAGACGCTGCCTCAGGATAGTAACTGTGTGCAGGGGCACCAAGCCCTGCAACCGGCACGCTAATTCTGGCATTCAGCCGGAACAGTTCATTTTCGTTCGAGTGCAGCGATTGCCGAATCAACTGCTTCTGGGAATCTGTCATAACCCGGGGTGGCTCACTGCTTGCCATGACGGTATCAACCAGTAACATGGCGGTTTGTCGAGCCACCAGCGTGGTCACCGACCGGGCGAACTCCATTTCATCCGCAAACACGGCACCAAGGTTATCCGCTGAATACCTCATCAACAACCGAGCACCCAGCGTGGAACCTTTTGTTTGCCAGTCCCGTTGGGTGCCCAGCACATGACTGGCGTCACTGGGCGTGAATCCGGCACGTAACACCACTCCACGCTGCTCCAGTCTGACTAGCGCCCGGTCCAGTGTCTGATCACTGAACAGCGTATTGACAGCGATGGGGCCTTGCTTGATACGGGCATACAGCTCAGCCTGCTGTGAGGAGAGATCTACCGGTTCATTCCCGTGCACCATGACAAACTGAGCGCAATAGGTCGTGCTGTAGGGCAACAGTAATTGAGCTTCCAGCACTTTTAGTAGTTCGGGGTGACGCAGCGTCAGCAGGCTCAGAGGAACCACACGCTGCGGGCCCACAGTAAACAGGTGCGAGCCTCTGTCAAAACGTATGGCGCTGTCGCCGCCTAATCCGTAGGTGCGAATATCAACAGCCCTGACCATGGTCCGCCAACCGCCCACCGTCGCACCGTCCGGGTTCAACTGCGGCCTGGCATTGCGGAGAAGTGCAACATCTGTTGTGGTCCCACCCATATCCGACACCAGCAACGTGGGCTGATTGCATAAGAACTGCGCTCCGACTACGCTGGCAGCAGGTCCACTGAGTATTGTCTCTACCGGATGAGTCCGCGCCATCTCATCACTGATCAGCGACCCATCACCTTTCACCACCATCAGAGGCGCTTGTATGCCCTGCTCTTCCAGAAGCTCTCTGGCAGCACTGAGCAGGGCACCGAGCATGGGAATCAGGCGCGCATTGAGCAATGCCGTCAACGCACGCCGGGGCGCATCAAGACCGGAACTCAGGTGGTGGCCGCAGGTCACAGGTTTCCCGGTCAGTTGTGTGATCAGTGCCTGCAACTGACGCTCATGTGCCGGGTTTCGTACCGCAAAAATACCGGAGAGCGCGTAGGCATCCACCCGGTCGTTGACATCCGCCACGAATGCTTCGCACGCCGCGGTATCCAGTTCGCACAGTGGCTGACCACCCGCATTATGCCCGCCGTCGACAAATACACAGGGATCTCCCCCCAATGCCTCACTCAAGTGCGCCCGCTTCATTTGCGCCGCTTTGAAGCCGATAAGCACCAGTGCAACCGGACGTCCCCGCCCCTCCACCAGCGCATTGGTCGCCAACGTTGTCGACAGCGATACCAGAGAGATTCCCTGCGCCACGGTTTCATCCAGCAAACCCGAGGTAGCCCCACGCAGGCCTTCAATCAGATTGTCGTGAGTAGTCAGGGACTTGGCAGTTGCCACGACCTGAAGCTCATCGTCAACCAGCACCGCATCTGTATAGGTTCCCCCCGTATCAAGTCCCAGCTGATAGCCCACTTTGTGAATCCCGTATCGAATGTGGGCGACTATTCAACAACGTAGTTCACTTGTAAAGCAGTTAACTTAAAAAAAGTGAGCTAAGTGCCGTTACTCGGTTACTTGAAGGAAGTTGGTGCAGGAATGATGAGGCTAGGTCCCGACAGGCGTCCATCGCCGGGATTCACCATGATTGAATTGCTGGTTACCGTGGCGGTAGCGGCAATTCTACTGGGCATAGCCGCGCCCAATTTCCAGTCGGTCCTGCAGCAATCACGACAGGAGAGCCGCGTCATGGAACTGACCGGCATGCTCAATTTTGCCCGTTCTGAAGCTATCAAGAGAGCATCACGCGTGAGCGTCTGTGCCAGAGCCAGCGATACGAGCTGTGGTACCAACTGGAATAATGGCTGGATCGTGTTTATCGACAACGCCGATACCGCAGGTGTCATAGAGGCTGTGGAAACCGTTCTGAAAACAGGCAAGGCGCTGCCTGCAAGTTTCACGTTGAGTAACAAGGCCATTGTCAGCGGAGCTGCCGATGCCAACCAGCGATCTTTCGTCAGATTTGGCCCACGCGGTCTGAGCAGCTGGCGTGGCAGCGGATCCTTCACCTTCTGCGATAGCCGCGGAACCGACGCTGCCAAAGGCGTCAATGTGTCAATGAGTGGCGATGTACGTCAGGCAAGACGCAACGAGAGCGGCACTTTATACGATTCAACCGGCAGCGCTATTGTTTGTGGGGACAGCACGTTATGACTACAAAACATCTGTCGAGCGGTAGGCATGAGCGCAAACAGCAAAGCGGTATAGGGTTGCTGGAAGTGTTGCTGGCGGTCATTCTGTTATCTGTGGGGTTCCTCGCCACAGCTCGTATGCAAGTAGAAGGCATGCGTTATAGCCAGGGTGCCTACTCACTGTCACAGGCCAAGTTCATGGTGCTGGACATGACAGAGCGCATGCGTGCCAATCGTGCGGGAATGCGAGCTGATGTCTACAAAGGCAAGTCTACTGCAGCGGGGACGTCGAATCCGGGTTGCATTACAGGCGACAGCGCATGCTCACCGGCAGACATTGCACTGGCCGATCTGCACGCCTGGAGTCAGAACTTGCATGCAGTATCCGGCTCATCAGGTTTTACTCCCTTGCTGCCAAGCTCGGCGTCCATTGCTGCACGTGGCAGCATCACGTATGACGCTGCCGAAGGTTCCTATAACGTATCGGTGCAGTGGAGTGAACCCGTCAATGGTACCGATACCAAACAGAGCCTGGTTGTAAAGGTGTTTCCATGAGGCTGATCAATCGACGCCAGCCGACAGATGACCAAGGCGGCTTCTCACTGATAGAGATGATGATTGCCATGGCGGTCGGCCTGATGCTGATTGGCGGCGTTATCACCGTATTCGCGGGTAGCAAACAGAGCGCACAGCTTAATTCAACCATGGCACTGCTACAGGAGCATGGCCGCTTCGCCTTGAACTCCATTGTCAGTGATGTTCGCATGGCAGGTTTTCAGGGATGTGTTGATAGCCAGATCAAGGCAACGGTACGGGCAACGCTTGCACCCACAAATGATTTCTCGCAAAGCAACATCACCAGCTCCTTTGTGACGCCCAGTGGCACCTGGAAGCCGGCCGGTCCATTGAACTTCACACCGGCCACCGATGTTGGCAAACCTGTGCGTGGCACGCATGCGTTGTCGGTCCAGTTCGGTAGCCCGGAGACTCGTCAGATAGAACCGATGGCAAGTGTTGCAGACGATGTGGAAATTAGTGGTGATTTGCCACCCATCGTCACCACTGGCGATCTTGCACTGATCTCCAATTGTCAGGTCGCCGATATCTTCATGGTGACTCAGGCCTCCAACGGTGTGTTGCAACATGCCGCGATTGGCAATAGTGGCAACAATCGATTGTCTGCTCCCTACGGGCAGACAACCAATGAACGCGCACAGATCATGCGTTTCGAAGCCAACGTTTACTACATTGGAGACACCACGCGAACTAATAGTGCCGGTAATCCCGTGTACGCCTTGTATCGGCAGAGCTGGCCCTATTCCCGCGCCCCCGTAGAGATGGTTGAAGGTGTTTCGAACCTGAAAGTACGTCTGGGTTTTCGAGAAAATCTGGTCAGTGACGATATCACCTACGTCAAGCCTGAAGACAGTACCACCACGGCTGGCCGTATCGAATCAGTCGAAGTGGGGTTGCTGATGCAATCGTTCAATGCTGTGGCGAGTGATGTAGATGATCGAGTCTATTACCTGGCAGGTGCCACCGTCAGCCCAGGCACCAGCACATCCAGCATGGAAAATTTTTATGTAGCCGATCGGCGTTTACGACTCGCTTTTCATTCCACTGTCAGCATTCGGAATCGACGATGAAAACAGCTTCCCTGAAAAAGCAGTCCGGCTCAGTGCTGATGGTTGCCATGATCATGATTTTCATGCTGTCCATTCTCGGCGCCTCGTCCATGCGTGGAGCATCACTGGAAGGTCAGCTTGCCAGCAATGCGGTACACAAGGAGATTACCTTTCAGGCGGCTGAGTCTGCCTCGGATGCAGTGCTCGCTATCGAAGGAAAGCTGGAATCTATCATCTGCAGTGATACCGATGAAAACATCAGTCAGAACACCTTGGGCCAATCTTCAGATCAGGTAACAGGTTCTGTACTGGAGTATGGCGGGCGGGCAGCAGCCATGGGGTACTCACTCGGTGGCCCCGTAGGGGCTAGACGCTTTGTCGTTACCGGGACTTCATCCTTGCCTGGAGTCCATACGTCTACCACGATCGTGCAAGGCGTTTTACTGATCGGCGCTGCCGATAGTTCAGGAGCATGTTAATGAAATCGTCTATGAAAACTCTGGTCGCTGTGGCGTCAGGTTGCTTAGTGGCACTAACCTTGGCCACACCACTGCAGGCCGATGACACGGAGATATTTTTCGGTCAGTCCAGTGATGCTTTCGATAACAATCCCAACATCCTGTTCATTCTGGATAACTCCGGATCAATGGGCCGGTTGGATGAAGGCTTCGGCAATCTGACCCGCATGGACAGACTCAAATCTGCCATGGGACTGCTGCTGGATCAGTCCAGTAGTTACAACGTCGGACTGATGGCTTTCCAGGGCTGGTACTGGGGAGGAGCAGTCCGCTACCCTATCGGCCATCTGGAGAGCGATAGCGATGATCTGTGCAATGGCACCTGTCCGGATGAAACCGTTGTATCTCGCCCCGCAGACGGTTCGAACGATGGCTCACAGAATGACTCCACACAAGCTGTCACCCTGAACAACGCATCGTTGCAGATGGCAAATGCCTACGCTGAAACAACCACCACGACAGCCACTACCGGTACGGAAACTACAGACACAGCGGTCGCTGTTGCAGATGTCTCTGAATACATGCCCACTGACGGTAGTGCGGTCATTAACGAACAGGATCAGTTGTATTCCAAATGGTTCTACTACGGCACGGATGGTTACGCTGAAGGTCACTATGCCTACCGATTTGATCAGGTAAAGATCCCGCGCAATGCAACGATAACCTCCGCCAGGATCACCTTCCGGCAAACCACATCAAGCGCTCAGACGGGTAATGTCGCCGCTTACATCAGCGCCGAAGCAACCCCGACGCCAACGGCCTATCCTGACGGCATAAATGGCACGATGTCTCTGGAAGAGCGACGTGACCCGGTCAGACGTACCAACGTGCTGGTGCCCTGGGAAACCGTACCGCCCGACAATTCAGTGACTGGCACATCCGACGATGTGGGTGCAGGTCCGCTTGTCGACTCACCCGATCTGTCCAGTTTGCTCAGTGAGCTGGTGAGCTTGCCTGGGTGGGCCACAGGTAACAGCATGTCGTTTCTGATCAACCCGTTTGATTCGTATACACCGGGCGATGAGGACTTGCGTGAGTTCTATGGAAGTTCGGCAACGGATGGCAAGGCCCCCATCCTAACCTACACCTACACTGAAGCACCCAACCCCGATCTGACAACCACGAGCATCGATGCGGTTGCGCATGTCGATGAAATCACGGCGCAGGAATCGGGTGGTGTCAGTCAAAACATGACCAATGCAACCACCGAGCTTTTCTACGCTGATACAGCTAATGAGCCACGTGAGCTTGGCTTGCGCTTTGACAACATCTCCATCCCATCGAATGCGATCATCAAGAACGCCTACCTGACGCTGCGTACCGCTGAAGCCAATGACAAGGCAGACTCACCAGACGACTGGACATCAGTGGATGGAACCAGTAACGGACTGACAGATACATCCGCTGGAGATGACACGGCTGCCGACAACTCAGGTGTAGGGGGTGTCACGTTACCCACCCCGAAGGAGACCACTTTCGCCATGAATATCAGAGCGGAGCTGGATGAGAGTCCTGAGAACTATCAGGACCAGATACTCAGGGACAGGACTCATACATCATCGTTCGTCAACTGGGCCGACATCACGGCGTCCAAAAACACTGACGAGGTATCACCCGACATCTCTGGACTTGTCGGGCAGGTCATTGGCTTGTCTACCTGGTCCTCAGGTGATTCCGTATCATTGCGATTATCAGCTCCCGAAGATCAGGCAAACAGTGCTGCCAACATCGTACGCTTCATGACATCCGCTGGCGGTGTCAAACCTTCTCTGCAGATTACCTGGGAAGAAAATGATGCTGGCGGCAATCAAGAGGTAGAGACGCAGACCACTGCCATTCGATTTTCACAAGTACACATCCCTCCCGGTGCACAAGTCAAGTCTGCAAGGATCGTCTTTCATTCGGCAGCTGCAAACGACGAACCCACGGTACTGGACATTACCGGTGAAAGCGCCGCGGCTTCAGCAAGCTTTACGACATCGGTAAACAATCTGGGCAGTCGCGATCGAACCACCGCACAGGAAACCTGGACAGTAGATCCCTGGTCTACGGTCGGTAATGCTTACTACACCCCTGACATTACGCGGATCATTCAGGAAATCACCGACCAGAACGACTGGTGCGGTGGTAACGCGTTGACTCTTTTCCTGTCGGGGACAGGCATACGAAGTGCCATCAGTGC
>Ga0209828_1000953_pt1 | contig 27291 bp, 20 predicted proteins | sample MaitaG_FD_187429 | JGI IMG/M metagenome (GOLD analysis project Ga0209828, IMG submission 187429) | Marine algal microbial communities from Maine, USA - Maine_Asex2 metaG (SPAdes) (version 2) | ecosystem: Host-associated > Algae > Red algae > Unclassified | place: Maine, USA | collected 2015-01-05
TTTCTATATTTAACGACAGAGTAGAGGCTGTCAAGGTTTTGTTTAGTAAGTCTTTGTGATAGCCCTTGATCTTGAAAAAAGCAAAGTGATAAAACAATTAGCCACGTGATATTCCTGGATTTCATAGTAATGAGTGTATTGATAATCTAATATATGGATTATGAGCAATAACAAGACTGTTATAAGATAAGTCATAGTTTGCCAAAATCTAATTCTTCTCATCTGACTCTTCTTTTGTAACAAAAGAAATTATTTTAATGTCATTTATTTGGATCTAAAAGCTAATTTTGAGAGACTTCATGCTTAGAACATTTAAAATATCAATATCGCTTTATTCTGCTAAACATAATCTCTCTCGGATTTTGTTATTCACAGCAAGGTCCATTTATTACAGAAAAAAAACTGATTATTCAGGGAGCAGTTGTGACAGTTGTATTACAATTCCCACTTTTAGTTAACGTACAAAGAGAACAGAGATCAATCGGATTTTTCAGCGCGTATTTATTTTTAAAAATATGCTCTATCGTTTTATAAGATACGGTCGTACTATAGTTGATCATTTCTTCGTGTGTAAATGAGTCAAGAAGTGTTTGGTCAATAATTTTTGAACACAGTTTTAAGCTTCCTTTGCTCCATTTTCTTTGGATAGAGAATCTTATTGACGAATAAATCTATAGAGACGAATCTTCTTTTTTTGTTCTTGGAAAATTTAGTGTTTTCAATAGTGAGCATACATATCCTGATATCCTAAACTCATTGGTTGACGGCTTTACATACCTATATTTCGAAAGATGAAACAAGTAAAAAACTTTTAATTTTAATTTTAAATTATAACAGAATAGTACTCGACACAGCTTTAAATTCTATTGTTTTAGGATATGTTGAATGATTTCAGTGGTGACCTCATCAGTTGTCGCTTGGCCACCAAGATCCTTTGTCAATACTGTCGCTTCAAAAGTTGTCTTCTCGATTGCCTTGACTATTAATTCAGCAGCCTCTTGTTCACCCAAGTGATCTAACATCATCGCAGCAGTCCAACAACAGGCAATAGGATTTGCAATATTCTGCCCAGCTATATCTGGTGCACTGCCATGAACTGGTTCAAACATACTTGGAAATTCTTTCTCAGGATTGATGTTTGCTCCAGGAGCAATACCCATACCGCCGACAACTGCTGGTCCAAGGTCTGATAAAATATCACCAAATAAATTACTGGCAACAACCACATCAAACCAATCTGGATGTTGGACAAAGTGCGCCGCTAAAATATCTATATGGAATTGATCTCTTTTGACATCTAAATATTCACTTCCGATAGCAGCAAATCGTTCGTCCCAATATGGCATCGTATGAATGATGCCATTCGATTTTGTCGCACTTGTTAGTTTTTTGTTTCTCCGTTGTGCTAATTGAAACGCATAGCGCATCACTCTATCGACACCTCTTTTAGTAAACACACTTTCTTGGACGACTACTTCATACTCGGTGCCTTCGTGGAGTCTGCCGCCGATAGAAGAGTATTCTCCTTCATTATTTTCTCGGACAATATAAAAATCAATGTCGCCAGGATTCTTTAATGGAGATTCAATTCCCTTTAATAATCTGACTGGACGAAGATTTACATATTGCTGAAATGTTCGTCTGATGGGAATCAGTAATCCCCAAAGTGACACATGATCAGGGACTCCAGGAAAACCAACAGCACCTAAAAATATACTGTCACAATCTCTAAGCTGATCAAGGCCATCATCTGGCATCATGTGTCCATGCTTAGCGTAATATTCGCATGAATAATCATAGTCTGTATAGACTAGAGAGAAGTCACAGACATCTGCAACAGCGTCCAACACGCGACAAGATTCTGGAATCACTTCTTTCCCAATTCCGTCTCCAGGAATCGTACTTATTTTATAACTATTCATGACAGGAATTTAAGAATTAAAAAAATCTAACATCGCTTTTAGAGTTTGATCAGGCGCTTCTTCTGGTAAATAATGTCCACAGTGAATGCCAAAGCCTGAGACATCGGTACACCATTTTTGCCATTCGCTAATAACATCATATTTGTGACCTACAAATCCAAGTTCACCCCATAGGCATAATAGTGGTATCTTGATTTTATGCTGTGCATCGAGGTCTACTTGATCATGTTCGATATCAATGGTTGCTGAAGCGCGATAGTCTTCGCAACTCCCATGGATTGTCTCGGCTGTAAAACATCTGACATACTCTGCGAATGCTTCCTCTGAAAATTGTCCGCGACCCCATTGTTTGAATTTCTGATTCATAAAATAATCAACATCTGCACCAATCATTCTTTCAGGAAAATCTGCTGGTTGGATGAGCATAAACCAATGGAAATATGCTGTCGCGAATTCCATATCAGTTGATGTGTACATATGGTATGTGGGCGCAATATCCATGACAATCATTTTCTGGACAGCAGATGGATGATCCAATGCCAATCTATGGGAGACACGTCCGCCACGATCATGACCTGCTAGATAGAAATGTTCATAACCCAGATGTTTCATTAAATCCACCTGGTCTTTTGCCATTGCTCTTTTTGAGTATGGTTCATGATTTTCCGTTGTTGGTGGTTTACTGCTGTCTCCATAACCACGGAGATCACTTGCGACCACCGTAAATGTTTTTGCAAGCTCACCTGCTATTTTATGCCACATAACATGAGTCTGCGGGTAGCCGTGAAGCAACAGTAGTGGTGGTCCTGAGCCCCCTTTGCGATAATTGATTGTGATATTGTCTTTAGTGAATTGAGCTTGTTGAAAGTCTTTGAACATAGTTTTGTAAACTAAAATAAATTTTTGATTTTCCAGCAAGAGGACGAAGCAATTTTGTTTATATCATTGTTCTTTCTAACTGTGAGAGGGCAGGAGCCAGTGTCGAATTTCTACGTCTTTCCAAATAAATATTATACAATATTTTATACATAAGTCATTCTTTTAACATATGGTGTTTGGCGTTCAATGACAGCAAATGCTCTATTGATCATTTTATTCTTTATTAAATTTATAATCACCCCATATGTTTTTCCTTGGGCTTCTTTTCTTTTGAAATAGTTTATCCATTGATTCCAAATTGGTTTAAAGGAATCCATGAAGAACATTTTTACTAAATTATATTTTGTCTCAGCCAGTGCATGTTTTCTATTGATTTTTTGGCTATTTTAATCTCCTGTTTTTCCTGCTAAGTATTATTTCCTTACTTTTTGTTCTGCCGAATGAGTTAGTGCAGAACACATTGTCATCATAAATATTTTTGCATGAAAATCTTGGTATACTGACCTAGCTGCCTTACCAGAAAAAGCCTCTAATCCAACTCTTGATTTCAAAATCTTGAATGCTTCTTCTACTCCCCATCTTTGAAAATATAAATCTTTAAAAATCTTTATATGGAATTTTTTCTTATCAATTAAGGATGTAGCTAAAACTTCAATCTCCTCATTTTCCAACATCACTTTAACTAATCGGATTTTAATCGCTGGTGTATTCTTTGGTAAGCCCATTAATTTCAATGCTCTGTTTGGAATCTTATATTCGATTTCAAGATCTGATTCATCTGATTTTGTAAATTCTTTGACCAAATTCAATGTGCTATGATGCAGTCTTATACAAAAATCAATCCCTCGTTGATCTAGCGTGTACAGTATAGAACTGTAGCAATAGCCGCGATCTGCTAGTAATAAATCTCCTTTTTGCAGTTTGTCTAACTGTTTAAGAAACAAAGCCTTTTCACTGATTCTATATCCTGAAACTTGTGCGTCCACTGGAATCAAGTTCAGAACATCGTACAGAAGAGAACATCTTGCCATACACTTACGCCATTTGCTTGTTTTACATAATCCTCACTACCAAACTTATTAATAATATGATTAATCTTTTAATGTAAAAACCCTTGATCGTGTAAATGCTTTTGGATGACCTTCTCTACATACTTGGATATAATTCTCATCATTTATTTATCCAGAACAACATTTATTAAGCCTATTCTGTAGTCTGACATGATTCGTCCAATTTGGTAATTTGTAAATAATTGGCTCTATATCAGAATTTAATATATTAAACTAAATATACATGTTTATCCTTAACTAAATGACATTGGGTCATGAGCCCTTTGAGAGCATTTATTCCAAGGCTAATATCTTTCCTTGGTCGATTGAATTATTTTATGATAAGGAATGATCCCTTTTACAGTGATTGTTAACCACTGATCGAAAAAAATAAAATATTTTCATCAATATATTATATATTGCAAATAAATGTAATATGTTTACATTCTCAACCACGAGTCAGTCACCCAAAACACTGACTTCGTAATTGAGAAACAGACATATCCTCGTTGTCCGAGATATTGATCCAGGAAACCGATTTTAAATTCCTCGAAATTAAGGCTGACAACATCAATCACAGTGACTATCCATTTTGTACATATAACCAATGTACGAGATGCGCAGACGTGAACCAGAGAGTAATAATAGAGCACCGATTATTATTAACATAGAATTAGGCTATGCACTCCCAAGACCGCATTTCAGTCCTACCTGTGACCACTAGTGGTATGCCAGGTAGTTTCCTGCTCAGAGTTACTAGTATTGCTACGGCAATATTAATCATTGCTCAAGTTAGCTATGGACAATGTCCTCCTGATGCAGTAGATTCCACTCCACCTTCTTGTCTTACAAATCAAACAGTGACCATTCACTTAGATCCAGGTGTCTGCGAACTGAATACAAATATTCCTCAAGATTTGGGTCCTCCTGCTGGTCCAGACAATTGTGATATGGCCCCGACAAGTTCAATCTTGACCCAACCAACTTTTACAAATCCTTTTGCAATTGGCCCACATGAAATAACGTATCGTGTCTTAGATGAGTCTTTTAATTTTCAGTTCTGCACATTCACACTTATCGTCGAACAAGCTAAGCCAGATAATCTTAAATGTACAGGGAGTATAAACCATTCTCTAAATCCAGCAACATGCTCTGGAAGTTTAACTCTTGGAGATGTGTTTGGAGATAATGAAGTTAGCTGTGAAGATGATTGCACAGTCAGAATTTTGGATGAGTACGGTCTGCCAATTCCTAATGAATTTGATCTTGATGACATAAATAAAACATATCAGTATGAGCTTTGCTGTGGAGGAGTTTGTTGCTGGGGTGACGTGACCATACAATACTATGGAAACCCGACTTTTGAGTGTATTAATGAGACTGTTGAAATAATGTCTAGCTGCGTTGAATTGGAGTTTATCGATCCTCCGATCGTGACATCCCAATGTGTAACACCTCAAGTGAACTTGATAAGCCAAATTGAAAATTTACAATCTTGTGCTTCAGGTCTTCCTACAGAGATTATAAGAACATACCAAATAGAAACGTCTCAAGGTCCGATCAATCAAATATGCGAGCAAACGATCACCATTATTCCGATTGTTTTTGACAGTATAGTTGGCCCATCTAAGAAAGTGATAGGTTGTTTTGATGATACTGATCCATCTTCCACTGGAGTGCCTGAATATTGTGTCACTACGACAGATATGGCAGGACAAACAACAATGAATTGTTTTCCATTAGTTTTAGATAGTGGCTTACCGCTCAATTGTTCTGTTTTCGTGAGCTATGAAGATTCAATGTTTGAAACTGACTGTGGAAATATGATTACCAGAGTATGGCACGTGGTGCAGTGGACCTGCTCAGTAGAGCAACACGAGACATTCATGCAAATGATAGAGCTTACAGGTCCGGAGTCACCAGTATTGGATTGTCCAGCGTCTTTGTCCTTCACAACGAATACGGTGAACTGTGAAGCTGCTGTGACCTTGCCAGCGATCACTGCGACTGATGATTGTAGCGACGATTTGAGTTATACGATTTCTACACCTGGTGGAGTTGTGAGAGATAATGGCGGTGTTGTGGTCCTACCAGTTGGTGTTTATGATATTGTTTATAGAGTTTCTGATTGTTCAAATATGTCGCAATGTACAGTAGAAGTAACGGTTAGTGATATGACGCCACCAGTTGCTATTTGTGAGAGTAGTTTGAAAATTGGATTTGGTCAAGTCGGAGGCACCTTCTTGCAAGCATACAAATTAGATGGTGGGAGCTATGATGATTGCGATTCTGTGACCTTTCTCATCGCGCGAATGGATGATACACTCAATATTGAGGATCACCCTTTTGAAGATAAAATATTAATAGAATGTAGTGACGTCGATACATCTTTTATGGTCATTCTTCAGGTCTCTGATAAAGGTGGCAATGTCAGTTATTGTATGGTGTCAGTCTGCGTGATTGATAAAAATGAAGGCCAAATAATATGTCCACCAATGGCGACTGTTGCCTGTGATACTATATATGATGAATCTAATTTAAGTTTGTTTTTTGGTGATTATCAGATTACAGACAATTGTCCAGATAGATATGATGTGCAAGATGTTTTATTAGGTAATTTAAATGATTGTGGTGTCGGCTCGCTTAGGCGACGAATAAATTTATTTAATAGGAATGGAGATAGAGTTGATTTTTGTATCCAAAGGATAAAGTTTGAACCCCTAGATACATTATCAATAGAAGATATTATTGCCGCTTGTCCTAAGCCAATTGCTCCTATTGAAATGTGTGACTTCCCTGATCTGGAAGAAGATATTTTTATAGAATCAGCTGCATGCCAATTACTTGGATTTAACATGACGCTAGATACCTTGAGTGATGAAGAAGTACAAGCAGCAGGAATCCTTTCATGTATGGCAGTACAGAGATGTTGGAAGTTTATTGATTGGTGTAAAGAAGAGGGTGTTTTTTCAAAATCCCAGCCATTCGTTAAATGTGATACCGTGGAATTAATTGATGCTGTCAGACCGATTATTTTTGGTTTGCCCACTATATCGGAACCCATTTGTTTCTTTAGTTCGGATTGTGATGACGAGGCAAATTTAAGTTACTCTACTGTCGATGTGCGTGCTGATTGCTCTGGCATTGACTCCACTAGCTTTACCATTTTTGACGAAAATAATATACTCGTTCATTCTGGAGAAGGCCTTACCATTAATGTTAATGTAACAGCTGGAACATATACAATTAACTGGTATGCTGAAGATAAATGTGGAAATTCCAGAACATCCACACGTATTGTAACTGTTGAAAATTGTAAAGGACCTACATTGTCATGTTTGGCGGGACTTGTTGTTCCATTGATCCCTAATTCAGTAGGAATTCCTAGAGCTGTTGTAGAGACTAAAGAATTAGTTGCAGTCGCATTTCATGCTTGTGGTTATGAAGTCGAGACTAGCTTTACAGATGTACCATTTATGTCACCACAGATTTTGAACACGATGACGTTTAACTGTAATGATATCGGGGATCCTGTAGAAGTTGAAATTTATGCAATAGATGAAAATGATAGAATCTCACATTGTACGACTTTGATTTCTGTGAGTGACAATGGATTGTGTTCTAGTAATTTTGCAAATGATCAATTTGATGTTGCTGGTCAAATATCAACGAGTAGTGGAAACATGTTGTCAGAAGTCATGGTGAAAATGGAAGGCGAAAGTTTTGATTTTGAAATGACAAATGAATCAGGAATGTATGCATTTGGATCCATGCCTCTTGGAGGAGATTATTTAATAGAGCCTGTAAAGACAGATGACTTTTTAAATGGAGTGAGTATGTTGGATCTTATATTAATACAACAACATGTCTTGGGATTAAAAAAGCTAACAGATCCATATCTTTTACTTGCAGCTGATGTAAACCAAACAGGATCAGTCAATATTGCTGACTTAATCACCTTGCAAAGAATTATCCTCGGTACAGTTGACAAACCAGCTGATGATCAATCGTGGATGTTCCTTGATGCTGATTATACATTCTTAGATGCTACAAATCCATTCGATCCTTTCATGCCTCATACAACATTCATTAATAATCTAAGTGAGAATAAGGAGTTAAATTTTATAGGTGTGAAATATGGTGATGTTGATGGTAATGCGATTACAAGTTTTGATGATTCAGAAATAAGAAATGATAAGTTTATAGCTTTGATGTTTGAAGATATTTTTCTCGAAGCTGGAGAGCTATATGATATTCCATTTTATGTAAATGAAAACCTTGATCTCAGAGGTGTTCAATTTGAACTGAATCATTCTGGAATTAAGATCATTAATATGAAATCAGAGTTTTTTGCATTGAATAACTCTCTAGATTTATCTGAAAATTCCTCAAAAGTATTGTTGCCAGTCGCACATGGAAAATCTCTTAAAGCTGGAAATGCATTATTTCATATTCGGGCACAATCGAAATATACTGGTTGGCTGAAGGATGCTTTAACTATAAATCACGAAAAAATTCAACCATTGATGATCTTATCTTCTACAATGGACATGAATAGAATTAATCTACTCAGTACTAAAAGTAAGATGACTGCTCAACTAGAAATTGTACAAATAAAACCTAATCCATGGTCCGATTATTCTAGTGTTGAATATTATTTACAGAGTGAAAATGACGTCAATATACTAGTGACGAATTTACAAGGACAGCGTGTTTACAGTCAGTCAATTCATCAGTCAGCAGGTTTACATAAACTAGAGATTACAATTGATATATTACCTCATCCCGGAGTATACTTGATTCATATTGATAATGGAAATATGACAGCGACAAAGAAAATGATTAAGCTAGAATGATAATAGACTTTTTCTTTTGCCGATAATGATAATAGACTTTTCCATTTACCGATAATGATAATAGACCAGAGGGTCAATACTTAGCAGTATTGATCCTCTTTATCTATAAACTCATTTTAGAAATTCTGTTATATACCAAGCACACTTAAAATTGACCAGTTAATTGCTGTCTATTCTATTAATCTCTTCGTTGAAAATGCTCGCTTTATAGCAGATATGCTTCCAATTAAAAGTTAGCTTATCCTTACCCACTCACTTTAGTGGTACTCTATTCGAGCACTGTTGTATTCGATTCGTCAGAGACGAATTCTTTCGCTCATGTCTCAATCTTAAAAAATATACGCCCATTTAAATAGCTCAATCTCAAGTGGGTTTGGTAAAAATAAATCTATTTGTAACAAACTTAAAATGAAAATCGTTTAGGCTATATGCTGAAATACTTTCTAATTTGTTTATCTACTTTTTTTGGACAACTCTCTTTGGCTCAGATCAAAGGTCAAGTACTCGATGAGTCTGGCGAGTCATTATCTTTTGTAAATATTCATATCCAAAATAGTACAACTGGAACAACTACAAATCTTGAAGGGAATTATCTACTCCAATTAGACAATGGTGAGTATAATGTAGTCTTCCAATATGTTGGTTATAAGTCTGTCATTAAAACAGTGACAATTAACGATTCTCTAGAAATTATCAATATCACTCTTTATCGCGAAAATTATCAAATGGATGAAGTCGTGATAGCTGCTGACGCTGAAGATCCTGCCTATGCAATCATCCGCAAGGCACAACAAAAGCGACGGATACACAAAGACCAAATGTCAAACTATGAGTGTGATGTCTATATGCGGGGCATCAATAAAATCACTTCTGCACCAAAAAAAATAATGGGAATTGATATTGGTGATATGGAAGGCATGCTCGATTCGACTCGACAAGGCATTGTCTATTTGTCTGAATCTGTCTCACGCTTATATAGTAGAGAAGGTAAGCAAAAAGAGATCATGAAATCATCAAAAGTCAGTGGGTCGCCTCAAGGCTATAGCTTCAATAGTGCAAGAGAAATGTCTCAAAGTTTTTATAGTAATACATTTGAATTTAATAGAAACATCGTTTCCCCTATTGCCTCTAATGCCTTATCACATTATAGATATCGCCTAGAAGGAGTCTCGTATGATGCTGGAGTTGCCATAAATAAAATAAAAGTCATACCTAAAAATAAATTCGGAAATGTCTTTTTTGGATATGTCTACATCGTAGAAGACTTATGGAACTTGCATAGTGTCGATTTGTCTATTAGTAAAGAAGCGACGCAGTTACCATTTGTAGACACTATTAATATTAAAGTCATTTTCTCACCAGCACAAGACAAGATCTGGGTGCCTTTATCGAATGTGATCTCCTTTCAAGTCGGTGCGATGGGTTTTGGTCTAGAAGGAAGCTTTGCAGCAGTCTACTCTAATTACATTGTAGGAGAGGTAGAAGATAAATTATTTAATAATGTAGTCTACAAAGTCCTAAAAGAAGCAAATCAAAATGAAGAAAGATACTGGGACAGCATCAGGCCCATACCATTAACGATTGAGGAGCAAACAGACTATCGCGTGAAAGATAGTATCAGGATCGTCAAAGAGAGTCCCGCATATTTAGATTCTATAGACGCAGTGGCAAATGCATTCAAGCCCTTATCGATACTATTTGGATATTCACATCAGAACTCTCAAAAGAAACGAACCATCACTTATACATCACCTATTGGTGTGATTGGCTTAAATACGATACAAGGATGGAATACAGGTGTCGGCCTAAAATACAGCAAAAGATTGGACCAGCAAGGAAATAAAATCATTCGAGCGAGTACCCAGATTGGTTATGGCTTTTCAGAAAAACAACTCAGGCCACATGGATTTCTAGAGTTTAGAGATTGGAGATATGATGACATCATGTATAGAATTGAAGGAGGCAAAAGAATGATGCAGTTTAGTAACCAAGATCCGATAGCTCCAGGATTAAATTCAATCTTCACCTTGTTGTTTAAACAGAATTATTTAAAAGCCTATGATAAAGAATATATCAAACTCAGCCTTGCCAGAGACATAGGCAATGTCGTCCGATTCAGGACATCAATTGATTATGAAAACCGGAATGCTTTGGTAAATCATTATAAAATTGATGAAGAAAAATTTACGTCAAATAATCCTCAGAATGAATTAGATGATGCTCCTGCTTTTGACACTCATCAGGCCTTAATATTTCGAGCTTCATTGAGATTCCAATTTGGACGAGAGATTTGGTCACATCCATATCTTACCATGAAGATGAGATCTAAATGGCCAATCTTAGATGTGTATTATAAAGCTGGAATTAATGCGCTCGGCAGCGATGTAGATTATCATTTGCTATACGCGAGCCTCCTAAAGAATGTCGATGCTGGAATTTATGGGAACACTCATCTGAGAATCATGGGTGGTGGTTTTCTAGGAGAATCACCAACGCAGTTTATCGACAATATCCATTTTCTTGGGAATCAAACACATGTGGCAAGCAGTGACGATCGAACAAGATTTTTCCTGCTTCCTTATTATACACATAGTGCCGACAAACATTTTATTCAAGGTCATTTCCAACATAAATTCGAAGGTTTTTTGTTGAGCAAAGTACCTTTACTAAAGTATACACAATGGCAGTTAGTCGCTGGATACAAATACCTCAATTCTAATCGACAAGCTTTTTATGATGAATTTCACATTGGGCTTGATAATGTTGGTATTGGCGTTGCCAGAGTCTTTAGAGTGGATGCGGTCTACGCACGCGATCATGTTGATTGTGGGATATTAGATGATTGTGTGTCAGGTAGCAAGTTTGGAGTTGTAGTGAGTTCAATGATTTTCTTTTGAGAATTTAGGATGCTAAGGCAAAGCGCTCGAAGAGCTTTTGCTGAAAGTTTACTCCGATTAAAAGAAGAACGAAATATTCAAAATAAAAACTAAATTTCATCGAAGACCCTTAGCAGGAAGTATGCTCTAATTGAGAAAAGTAATTTAGATGAAAGTCTCTAATCGCCAAAAACTAAATTTTATCAATAGATGAAGTTTATTCAAACCATCCGTGGTTTTCCCGCACATCGACCATTGCTTTTAAAATATCATTCCAAGTTTGTTGTTTTAACATGACTTCATTTGAGAACATACAACCATCCCAACAGATGTGCCTCATCCTTTTTGTGAGTTCGCCAGATTCATCTCGTAGCCAGTGAGCAGCATCTTGAGCTATATTGAGCTTTCCATTTGGATCATTGGCTTGACAGTGCTTACCTGTTTTATCATGTGATCCTGTACCGTGGACAGTCCCGTCATTTTGAGCAACATGAAAATCTATCGTCCAAGGTCGGAGAGCAGATGTTAGTTTGATAAGGCCTTTTGTCAATGCTTCCCGATCTTCCCATTTGAAATCTTCGGCAAGAATTCTTTCATCCTGTTTATTATAGCCAAGTAAGTAGAGTAGGGTATGTGCCATGTCTGCTTGAAAACCAATATTTGGTCGATCGACAAGTTCTAGTGTAGTGATCATGGATTGCCAGCCATGCATGCCTCCCCAGCAAATTTCTCCTTCCGCTGCAAGATGTTCATCAAAATCTGCGGCGACATCACAGGCTTCTCGAAAAGTTTGTGCGATGAGTTTTGTATTACCGACTGGATCGGTATCCCATGTTACTGGATCTATTGATGAATCTATCCTAATGATCCCACTAGGTCGTATGCCTATCTCTCTCAGCCAATTAGCGATCTGAGATGCTTTTTTCACTTGCTCTACAAAACGACTCCGATCATCTCGACTTCCCATGGCAGAGCCACCGCCTGTATCTGCCCAAACGGGAGCGACAACACTGCCGATTTGAAGATTATATACTCCGACTTTTTCAGCGAGTCTTTTGATATCATCGTGGCTGCTATCGATCGATATATGTGGATCTGCCAAAAATAGGTCAATACCATCAAAACGTTTACCATTGACATTGGCTTTTGCTGTCATGTCAAGCATTTGATTCAGTGAGATTGCTGGTTCGGCATTTTCACCTTTGCCGACGACGCCTGGCCATGCGGCGTTGTGGAGTTTAGGGTAATTGTTTTGTGGCATAGTCTTTTATTGATGATCTATTAATTTTAAGAATTCTACTCAAAATAAGAATTAAAAAAATGACATAAAAAAAGGCAGCACCGATATGATCAGTGCCGCCTGTATATTTATTTTATAGATATTATTCGAACGCTAATTGTCTTTCTTTGATCGCAACAATTCCAAAAATCGCTAGTAGAATTGTAAGAGAGATTAATCCCCATTCTCCCATCGTAGGGATAGAAGGATCAATAACAGGACAAGCTTCGGCAGGACATTCTGCATTAGCCGTGAAACTCATGTCAGTATAACATGATGCATCAGCTCCACCGAAAACATTAGCAGCCAGATCAGCAGCAGAAACGGTTGGTATTGCTTCCGAATTTGTTGTTCCATCTCCACATGGTAATGAACTAACTACTGCAGAGCTAAAACTAGCACAAATAAAATCTTCAGGATCATCAAGATCTCCGTCAGCAGCACCACCTGCACCATCGCCATTATCAAACCCAACTATAGCCGTTGCAGGATTGTCGCAATCTCCTGGGGTTTCAAGAAGTGTAACAGAATTTTGTTCAGGATTAAACATTAAAGTTATTGTTTGTACTGCACAGCTTACATTTACAGCGGCTGGATTACCTGCTGCATTATATTCAATTGTGGATAAGTACACATCTAAAGTGAAAGGGCTACACGAGAAATTTGAAAATACAGAAGTTACTCCTGAACAATCTCCAGGACTACCGAAGAAAACAACCTCTCCAGCCATTCCAGAGTTTAAATTGCTAAGTATATCGGCACCTGTTGTGTATCCACTAGTTGCATCAATTATCCCTGATCCACCAGTTCCATTTGTTTCATAAAATATCTCAAAATGAGCAGTGTTACCTGCACTTGGAATATCTAGTGAACAGTTTGCACCAAAAACTATGTCACCATTACAGGAAGATTCAGCTCCATCAAAGTTAGCTGAGCATTGTGCATTTGCACTCTGATAGTTAAAAAAACAGATAGTTATCAGCAGTACTATATATAAATTCTTATTTATCATTATAATCTATTTTGGGATGATTAATTGCTTTTGTTTTCTGCGTTGTTTATGAAGGTAGCAGATTTGGCCTGCAAAGTCGCAGTAACAACTTTCTCATTTGCGTCCATAAATAAAGGTGTATTTGCAAGTCTTACTAATTTTCTTACTTGATTTTGAGAACTAGATTGTCCCCATACAATAACGCCACCTACTAGCAAAATAGCTATGAAAATTACTTTTGAAATTCGTTTAAAGTTTTTCATTATAATATTTTAAAGATTTATAATTTGTCTGTCAAAATGAAAAGGACCAAAACCTTTTAGGGCACATTCTCATCTTATTGAAAAGGTTAATTCTGAGGTATACAGAACGACTCGCCGAAAATAATGAAAAAAAAAGAATATGAAGTATTTAAATATATAAATTTCTGTGCACGAAAAATTAATGCATCTAATAAAAAAAATGAATCTAAACAGATTGGTTAATTAAAAAAAACAAGAAAAGATATAAGACACTAATAATCATGAATTTTCATATCAAGATTAAATATAATATGTTCTGAATATGGTGAATTATAATCAATCAGCACCATAAAATTAAATTAATTTTTTTTGATAATTTCAAATTATTTGTCAATAAAATGACCATTCTCACCTAACACCATTAAACGTCAAATCCCTTCCTTTTACCAATTCTTTTATTTCCGTAGATAAGATAATTGTCTTTTCTGCTATTTCAGCAGAGAAATAATTTTTCATGAGATCCATTCCAATTGTAGAAAATTGTTCTAATACTTCAGCTGATCGACCTTCCCTTAGTCTGAAAAGTAAATTGACCATTTTATATTTTGGATCACCATCAATAATAAAAAATTGATCAGTGGACACGACTCTGCATTTGATACCTAATCTAGAAGCATGGCCCGTCGCGACTAATTGCTCACTTAGTTCTATAAAAAATAATTGCTCGTCTAAGTTGACATTAGAACTTGTTTCTAAAGTAATGTGAGGCATTTATAATTTTTTCATTTTCGTCATTAAAAAACTCTGTTTCACATCACCACATCACCACATCACCACATCACCACAACACCACATCAACGCATCATCAAATCATCATGTCATCAAATTAACAAATCATCATCATATGAGTTAAGCACCAACTAGGTCACCCATCAATTCGGCTCTCTTTGCTTTAACTTTGGCAGATCTTACATATTCATCATAACTCATCAGTTGATCAATGACACCATTAGGACTGATCTCTATGACTCTATTACAAGATGTGTCAAGAAGTTCATGATCATGCGAACTCATAATGAAGCTACCTGGAAATTCTTTAAGTGAATTATTTAATGCAGTAATGGATTCCAAATCTAGGTGATTTGTAGGTTCATCTAAAAGTAAAAAGTTTGGATGTGCAAGCATCATTTTTGACAACATACATCTCACTTTTTCACCTCCAGATAGGACACTTGATTTTTTGAATACTTCTTCTCCAGAAAATAACATTCTACCTAAAAACCCACGAATGAATTGCTCGTCCTTATCTTCAGAAAACTGTCTCAGCCAATCAATCAGTTCAATATCTTGCGCATCGGAAAAGAATGCTTCATTATCCGTCGGTAAATATGCTTTACTGATTGTCTGACCCCATTCTATTGTTCCTCCATTACTCTCCAATTCTTTATTGAGTATTTGATAAAAGGCGGTTTGAGCCGTTGACTCTCGACTGATTAAAGCGATCTTATCATGGCGATTCATCGTAAATGAAACATTTGCAAATAGTGTTTCTCCTTCTGCAGTTTGATAGCTGAGATTATCAATTTTTAGGAGTTGATCTCCTATTTCCCGCTCAGGGGAAAAATGAATAAAAGGATACTTACGAGTCGACGGCTTGATATCTTCAAAAGAGAGTTTTTCTAAAGCTTTCTTTCTACTTGTGGCCTGCTTTGACTTAGAAGCATTTGCAGAGAAACGTTGGATAAACTCCATCATCTCCTTTCTTTTCTGATCTGCTTTTTTGTTTTTATTTGCCATTTGCTGAGCCATTAACTGACTTGACTCATACCAGAATGTGTAATTACCTGTATAGATTTTAATTTGATTGAAATCTATATCTACGACATGTGTACAGATCATATCCAAGAAGTATCTATCGTGTGATACGACGATGACTGTATTTTTATAATCCGCTAGAAAGTCTGCTAACCATGTCACAGTTTGTGCATCCAAGTCATTGGTAGGCTCATCCAGTAGAAGTAAATCTGGATCGCCAAACAATGCTTGAGCAAGTAAAACTTTCACTTTTTGCTGACCATTTAGCTCCTTCATGTTTTTATGATGAAGGTCTACAGGGATGCCCATAAATGTCAATAATCCACCAGCATTTGACTCAGCTTCCCAGCCACCCATTTCGCCAAATTCATTTTCTAATTCGGCTGCTCGAATTCCTTCAGCTTCGGTTGCATCTGGATTCATGTAGATATCATTCTTTTCTTTCATGATATCGTACATTTCTTTGTGGCCCATGATGACAGTTTCTAATACCTGAAACTCTTCGAACTCAAAATGGTTTTGTTTGAGAACTGCCATTCTATTTCCTGGCTCAAGTTCAACTGATCCAGAAGTAGGATCATCTTGGCCTGATAGGATTTTCATAAATGTTGATTTACCAGCACCATTGGCGCCGATTATGCCATAACAATTACCTTGTGGAAATACGAGATTAACATCATCAAATAAGATGCGTTTCCCAAATTGTACGCCCAGATTACGGACAGATATCATATGTTCAAAATTTTGAGCTGCAAAGGTACATGGTTTTAAAACATAAAATGTGCATATGCTTGATATATTCTAGGCCGCTGAGGAATTAATTCAATTTGGCATAAATAATATTCGATTTCCTTTAGAGATAATTTTATTATGGTGTATATAGACTTATATGAATAATAAAAAATCTCATTTCTTTACAATTGTTAGCTTTCTCATCTTTTGGTGTTCTGTTTCGTATTCTCAGAATTATTATGTCTCCACTCTCGGGAGTGATTCTAATAACGGATTATCAATAGGGACAGCTTGGCGAACTATCCAACATGCTGTCGATAATATTGGTCCAGGAGCGACTGTCAATATACTCGGTGGAGAGTATAACGAACGTATTGAAATATTTGTATCTGGGACTGCAGCAGATCCAATTGTTATTAAAAATTTTGATGGAAATCCTGCGATTATAGATGGTACCGGGGCGACGGCCACTTGGGATGCAATGTTAGCTATTTTTGACCAAGACTACATTACAATAGAAGGACTAGTGATTCGAGATAATGTGAAGAACAATGCGCAAGGAATTTTGATAGAAGGTGATTGTCAAAATATCACAATCAGAAATAATGAAATTTATAATATTAGTTATGATGCAGTCGTAGATAATAATCCATGTCCCAATAAAAATAGTCAACCCATTATCGTTTATGGTAGCGCTAATAATGCAATTACTGACCTAAGCATTGAAAATAATATCATCCGTGATTGCAATGTTGGATGTAGTGAAGGCGTAGCTATAAATGGATATGTAGATAGATTTACAGTGAGCAAGAATCAGGTTTTTAATATTAATAATATTGGTATAGATATCATTGGTGGCGAAGGTGTTGGTCCTAGTGGGAATGATTTTGCCCGAGGAGGATTTGTGACAAATAATGAAGTGTATAATTGTAAATCTCCATACGCGACAGCAGCTGGAATTTACTCTGATGGAGCTTCAGATATTTTTATTGAAAATAATATTGTTCATGATAATCAATGGGGAATAGAAGTGGGGTGCGAAAATGTTGGTTTTACTTCATTTCTCATCACTGTTCAAAATAATTTCATTTATAATAATGAAGATGCTGGATTATCAATCGGAGGTTTCGATTTTCCTGCAACGTCTGGAAAAGTGTCTAGCTCTAGTATCGTCAATAATACCTTATATAATAATGACACGAATCAGGGTGGATTGTCTGGAATTACTGGTGATGTAAGTCTATCGTATACAGAATTTACCACGATTACAAATAATATCGTACTGTCAACAAATCAAAGTAACTTAATTCTTTATGAAGACAATGTTAACTCTCTTGGATTAAATTTGGATTATAACATGTACTATTTACTGTCTGACCCGACTAATCCTGAATGGGAGTTTGGAGGCTTGATTTATCAAAACCTCTCAGCATATCAAGCCGGGACAAGTCTGGAGGCAAATTCTTTTTATGTAGATCCATTACTTGAAGATTTGTCAATTTTTGATCTCCATCTAAGCTCTTCTTCACCAGCAATTGATCAAGGCTTCAATAATTTTTTTAATGGTTTACTCGATATTGATGGCGATGCACGGATATTATTTGGTACGATTGACATTGGTGCTGATGAATATACTGGCTTAGTGACTCCAACTGATAAAAATATAGAAGTATCTCCAATTTGCATAGAAGTCTTATATGATCCAACTCCGACCCTTGTGACACTTGACGGTAATTTTTCGGATGCTACGATTGATATTTTAGATGGGTCTATGGTGTCCATTTTTACAGTGACCCAGCAGAATGGACCTTACACAATTGACACCACATTGCTAGGTGGTGGCACTCATTTTGTACGTATATCTAGTAACACCTTTCCTGAATTATTCTTGATCCAAATGATAAAACCTTGACCTAATTAATCAAATTGGGTAAAATTTGAATTTATCATTTTCATCTTTTTCTTTGCGTATGAGACCACGGTCCTCTAGCACATCCAAATAACCAATCATCATAACGAGGGCGGGGAAGTGAGCCCGCTTGGGATACAGTTCTAAAAACAAACGATCAAAATCTTTGATACCGTCTTTAATCTTCGTCAAAGCAAATTCAAGTCGAGTCTCAATTCTGGTGAGCTGTGTATCAATGACATCATTGACCTGTTCGAATGGAGCATAATGACCAGGATAAGCTATGCTAATATTTAGGGCTTTCATCTTGTGAAACGATTCTAACATTTTAGGTAATCCCATTTGCCTTTTATCAGATTCTATCGGATCGAATTCAATAACTGGGGTAGGTGTAATCGCTAGTAACATATCTGCAGACATTATTTCCCTTGAATTGGGATCAAAGAAAACGGTTTGACTAGAAGAATGTCCTGGCGCATAGATAACTTCCCATTGACGTCCACCCATCTCAATTCCATCGCGAGATTCAAATTTTGCAACACGATCAGATGGAATAGCCTCCCACATATTCAAGATTTGATTAAAACCTGAATTTTGAGAATTAAAGAATTGTAGAATCGGAGAAGTCGTATCTATTAATTCAACGAAAGTCTGGCGAATCAATTTAGTTCTCTGATTCCACATTACTTCTACATGTTCTGCCCAATCGCTCGCATATTCTGAGAGATAGACTTTAGCACCACTTTCTTGTGCGACTCTACTTGCCATTCCCATATGATCGACGTGCGCATGTGTAATAACAATTTTGTTGATATCTTTTATGGCCAATCCATTTGTCTTTAATCCAACAAGGAGTGCTTCCCAGGATTCTTTTGTGTTCTCCCCACAATCTAATAGAGTTGGCTCGGGATATTTAAAAAGCCAGCAATTAACGGATTTCATGTTTATAATTTCCGGCAATTCAATTTGTATAGGACTTTTTGCTAATTGGATAAGGCGAGACTTTAAATGAAAGAAAGAAATGATGCGGCGAAGGTATCTTTAAATTATATCAGAACAAATTGAAAGTTAAAATTGATTTTCACGGAAAATGTCAAGACGAAAGTTCGAATGGGTGATTGAAATTGTACGCATATCCGAGTTAAGTGAATAAAAAATAACCAAAACCTTAGTCTGATAGAAATTAGATTACGAATAGAGCAAATGCTAAAATTCAATGAAAAATTGAATATAAGTAGTCAAATTTCCCTTAATAAAGCTTAAGAGCTAATAAATATCTTCTATATTTGGGGTGTAATGCTTTACAAAAGCAAATTCTACTTTATTATCCCATGTTTGTAGTTGTCTAATTTTGGAACGTCTTTTTAACGTTAATGCTCTTTTAAGGTGTAGAGCACGGTGTAAGTGACATTCGCCCGAATGTCCTTACACCACTTTTCTTGGTGTCAAGACTATACTAAAGTCTATACCCACATAAATCGCAGATATTTTTTTTAAAAGTTATGCCTTAAATTTTACGACACCGTCTACCACGGTGTATAAAATCTTTGTATTTAAAATATCATCCTCGCTACAAGTCATTAGATTTTCAGAAAGAATCACAATATCTGCGACCTTGCCAATTTCTAATGACCCTTTAAATCCTTCTTCAAATGCAGCATACGCATTATTTATAGTATAAGACCTTAGAGCTTCTATCCGTGTCATGTTTTGAGTAGGGAAAAAGATCATTTTATTATCTGCTCGTTTTCGGGTGACAGAAGCATAATAGGATTTAATAGGATCGACATCTTCTACTGGTACATCAGTTCCATTAGCGATGATTGCTCCAGAATCCATCAAAGATCTCCAAGCATAGGCTCCTTCTTCAGCTCTTTTCTTACCTAACCTTTTGACTACAAAAGGGGAGTCAGATGTACAATGAATTCCTTGCATTGCAGGGATGACACCTAATTCTCCAAACCTAGGAATATCAGAAGGGTGCAAATGTTGTGCATGTTCAATTCTCCAGCGCATATTTTTTTCTGGTGTTACAAATTGAGCGAAAATATCCAGCACTTCTCTGTTTGCTCTATCTCCAATTGCATGGACACAATATTGCATTTCTGTCTCATTGGCTATTTCAGAGATATCTGCAATCTCTTGTATGGATGTCGTATTTTGACCGATAAAGTCTGCTTTATCATTATAAGAGCTTAATAACCATGCGCCGTAAGAGCCTAGTGCTCCATCGACTGCCGTTTTGATTGCACGGCAAGTATAGAATCTATTACCAACATTTATGACTCTATGTCGAGCAGCATTTTCTTGAAGCGCTTTTTTGTTTTCTCGAATCATCACCCATAGTCTTACATCTAATTTCTTATCAACTGCCAGTCCATTGTAGCGTTCACATTCCACAAAACTTGCACCGGCATCATGAAAAGAAGTTACACCTTTTTTCAAACATTCTTCTTCTGCAAGCTCAATCCCTCGATACCATGTTTGAGTTAGTTCATCTTGGCTGAGGCCATCCAAATATTGACGATGTGCTTTTCTAATAACACTCATAGCTCTCTCTTCGAATACACCTATTGCTTGACCTTCTTCATCCCTTACGATTCGACCACCTTCAGGATTTGGAGTTTCTATATTGACACCAGATATTTCCATTGCTTTGGCATTAGCATATACACCGTGACCACTCGCATGTGTGAGTATAACTGGATTATCTGGCGAAGCTTCACTGAGTTTTTTATGATGAGGATATCCATTTGTTGTTTCTCCTGGAGATTCTATCCATTTTTCCTGATGCCAGCCACGCCCTTCAATCCACTCACCGGGAGCAGCTGTTTTAGCTTTTTTCTCCACCATCGCTATAATCTCGTCCCAGCTTTTGGATTCCATAAAGTTTAAATTCAATAAACTATAGCCTAATCCAGAAAAATGACCGTGACCTTCAATAAAGCCTGGCATAACAAAAGCACCTTTAGCATCTATGACTTTTTCGGCTGATTCTGTTACAAGAGAATTATCATTTTGGAGATTTACAATTTCTCCATCTTTAATGGCAATCGATGAATACTCAGTATTCTCACTATCAAGAGTCTGAATGACAGCATTGTGAATGACTAAATCATAAGTTGATTCATTTTGATTAGAACAGCTCCATAAAAACAGTAAAATGAAAAGTATGTAGTGGGGTCGAAAGTGTTTCATTATCTTTGATTTAATATTGATGATATATGCAAACAGCAGTTGAAATTAAGAATGTATTTGAAGAGTATCTTAAAAGATCCAATTTTAATGGTGATCCTCAAACGTTATATGATCCAATTAATTACATCCTTTCGCTAAAGGCTAAGAGAGCTAGGCCTGTCATGTTACTTTTGGGATGCCAATTATTTGATTCCCAAATTGAAAGCGCTCTTCCTGCAGGACTAGCAATAGAGGTTTTTCATAATTTTACATTGTTACATGATGATATCATTGATGATGCACCTATAAGACGAGGTCATGACGCCGTGCATATTAAGTTTGGAACCAACAAAGCAATTCTAGCAGGTGATGCGATGATGGTTTTAGCTAATAAATTATTGAATACAGTACAAACTGATGAAGGGTCATATATAAGTAAACAATTTAACAAGGCTGCTTTAGCGATCTGCGAAGGACAACAATTAGACACAGACTTTGAAACGAGTGATGATGTAACAATAGAGGATTATATCGAGATGATCCGCAAGAAAACAGCAGTCTTGCTTGGAGTCTCTTTAGAAATTGGTGCATTGATAGGAGGAGCAAGTCGTGAAGATGCCAAAAGATTATATCAGTTCGGTGAACAGTTTGGAATTTCATTTCAGATCCAAGATGATTTATTGGATGCATTTGGAGACCAAGAAAAGGTAGGCAAACAAACTGGTGGTGATATTTTACAGGGTAAAAAGACATATTTATATCTTAAGGCACTGGATCTCTTAGAAGGGCAAGAAAAATTGGATTTTATTGCTGCCTATTCTAGTAAAGATGAGTTAGGTAAAGTCGAAAAAATAAAGGCTAAATTTAAATCAATTGGCGCTGATGAATATTCTAGACAACTCCGTGATGCATATCATGATTTAGCTTTTAGTCATTTAAATCAAAGCCATCATAATCAGGAAGCAATCGATAATTTGGTAGAATATTCAAATTTATTTATTGCTAGAGAATCTTAATGACTCAAAAGTAATTTTTGAATAAATTATTGAAATCATATTTCAACTATTCGTGGTTCTACTGACTTGTTCTAATAGGAAGTGTCATGTGTGCTTATACATCATTACAGGACATGAGTCATTATATTCCACAGATTGCTTACAGCCTTAGTATTTCTTTTATAATTCATTTTTGTATTTTTATTTTAGGTAAATTCTTTATAAGAAATAGAACAGTATTTAATATATTCTTGGTAATTGGGTCAATTATTTTGTTGTTATTTTGTGCAGCATTTTACACTGGTATGAAGAGTTGGGGTGCGCCAATGAATGTCGCTATAGTGAAATCAGGTCTCCATGATTTTCCTGCGATGATATCTCTTGCATCTTCCAAAATTGGCTTTTGTTTACTTTTTATAATTACGGTGAATGGTATTTATTTGTCCTACGTAAATAGCTCTAAGAAGCTATTTAATAATCCAGATAGTGATATAAAAAGAGTAGGGAACAATATGTTTTTTAAAGCAATATTTTTACCAGTTTTATTATTAGCAGGTATTCTTTTTGGTCAATGGAGCATAGGCTCTAACAACAAGAAAAAATTCAAATATGAAATATTTTCTTCCTTTTTAAAAAATCGAAAAAGCTACAGAGAATTGAACAGCTTGATCTGGGTGTGAATAATGTACCTAATACTTTTAAAAAGGTAGAGGATTTTGATAGAAAGAACGTCATTATATTTTCAGTTGATTGTTTAAGAGCTGATCATCTGTCTATGAATGGATATGGTAGACAGACAAGTCCTTTTTTGGATTCCTTATACGCCAATGGAAAACTGAAAAAATTCAACTTATCAACATCCACATGTGCATCTTCTTTTTGTGGAATATTATCGATGCTGAATTCAAAGAACTTGCAAAATTTGTCGCTTTATAAATATGGGATCCATGATTATTTAAAAGACCAAGGATATAAGACTAATTTTATTTTGTCTGGAATTCATGAAAATTGGTATAATATAAAAAGCCATTATGGACCGAATATTGATCATTATATAGAAGGTAAAGACAAGCCTGATTTCAATGTGCACGATGATGCACTTATTGTCAATGAAGTAGAAGGAATAAAAGATTATACTGGCGAGCCAAATTTTTTATTTTTTCACTTTATGGGACGGCATACATTGGGTATAAAGGATACTATTTATGAACAATATAAACCAGTCATTGAAAAGAGTTTAATTCGAAAAATAAGGCTGAGCCATTCTGGAAGTGAGGACCTTCAAAAATTATATCGAAATAATTATGATAATGGTATTTATCAAACTGATAACTATATACGTAAGATTTTAGATTCACTCAAGGATAAAGGATATCTTGAGAAATCAATTGTGGTTATCGCTGGAGATCACGGAGAGTCAATTGGAGAAAATTCTGATTATTTAGGCCATGGAAATGCATTGACTGATGAATATCTTAATATTCCAATATTATTTATTGATGATAATTTAGAAGTATATAAACAAGATCTATATGCAACGCAGATAGATATTGCTCCAACTATAGTCAGTCGGTTGGGTTTGCCAATTCCTGATATTTGGCAAGGAATTGATCTTACAAAACATATGAAAAACAGAGTGTCATTTCACGAGCAGACGCCACATGGAAATGAGAAATCACATATCAGCGTAATCACAGCTGGAAATTTCCGAGTCCAAAAATATATCATAGATCAGAATTCTGGGCAAGAAATTATATTTCAAACGAATTTTTCAAATAATAGAAAGGACACTCTATTTTTAACTGAAGCAATTACTCAGTTTTTCAGAGAAAAAGTAAATGAATATAAAGGTGATGATTATATCGATTTCGTAGATATTAAAGATATACCATTAACTAGAAACTCAGTTGTAGGTAATGTGACTGAAAGGGTAGATACTTTAAGTCGTTATAGAGAACCATGCGAGAATATTTCAATCGAACAATTTAAATCAATCTTTAAAGTATCTAGTGAAGTCGTTAAAACGATATCGGTGAACGCCAGACGGAATATGTGTAGTTGTACCTTTTTTTGGGAATCAAATAAACAAATAAATACCAGGGTAAGATTGGATATTTATATCAAACCAAATGTAAGAAGACGTGTCAGATTATTAAAAACTAAAGAAAATTTTATTAGACAAAAAGGAAAAATATCTAACTTATTTTTTAATGAAGAAAAAAATGCTGTAGCATGGATTAAGGATGATCATCAGATGCTAAGAATTGAAGTCGAAAAAGGTCAAGTCAAACCATTTACCAAACTTGTAAGATTCGCAAAAGCAAATTGAAATGGATTTAAAGGTATAACTTACAGTTCCACCATTCTTTATCATAAACTGCATTATACTTATCGTAAAATCCAACCGCAAGCTTATTCCATTCGAGCACCTGCCAAATGACCATCTTGCAGTCTTGGGCCTTGGAGTCTTCTATAAATGCCTCGAATAATAACTCACCAATCCCTTTTCTACGATGAGCATCTTGAATATAGAAATCTTCTAAGTGCATCATTTTACCTCGCCAAGTAGAGAATCTTAAATAATAAATGGTCATCCCTACGATCTCTCCGCCTAGTTCTGCAACAGCACAATTAAACAATCCTTGCTCATACTGCTCATGGTAATGTGCGAGGTCAGCCTTTAATGCGTCAGGTTCATTTTCATAAACAGCTAATTCATAAACCAAATTTCTAACTACTTCAATGTCTTCTGGTAGGGCTTTTCTGATTTGAACGTCCATGATGTAAACAAATTTTTATTTGATAAACATATAAAGAATTTAAGAAGCAAGCACTGATTAAAGTCCTTTATAATTTCATTTATTGAGTAAGTAAACAATTATAGTGTTGATTAACAATTTATAACACATTATAATTTTTATTAATATGTAATACATGATTCCTAGAAGATATTATATGTTATCCTTATTTAGGGTTCTACTAGCATTCATTAGGTAAAACCATATAGTGGTGATATTCTAAAATAAGGATTGTGTCAACCTAGCTAATTTTGAAGAGAGTCAAGTCCCCTTGAATAAAATCCAAAAAACATATTGGACAATCCCATAATTGTGTGTACCTTTGCAGCTCTTTTTGAGAAAAGTATTTTAATTAATATAATAACTATATATGCCAACGATTAATCAGCTGGTTAGAAAAGGCAGGAAGCAAATTATCCAGAAAAGTAAGTCTAGAGCCCTAGATTCTTGTCCTCAGAAGCGTGGAGTTTGTACTCGTGTGTACACAACGACACCTAAAAAACCTAATTCAGCATTGAGAAAAGTAGCCAAAGTCAGACTGACTAATGGTATTGAAGTGATCGCATATATTCCAGGTGAAGGTCACAATCTGCAAGAACACTCAATCGTGTTGATCAGAGGAGGAAGGGTAAAAGATTTACCTGGTGTACGATATACAATTGTCAGAGGAGCACTAGATACAGCTGGTGTGAATGACAGATTACAATCAAGATCTAAATACGGTACTAAGCGACCTAAATCATAATCATGAGGAAAAGAAAGCCTAAAAAGAGAATCATTCAGCCTGATCCAGTATTTAAAGATACGTTAGTGACTCAGTTTGTAAATAATATGATGCTAAGAGGGAAAAAGAACTCTTCTTATAAAATATTTTATGATGCAATGGATATCGTAAAAGAAAAAACAGGGGAAAACCCGCATGAGATTTGGAGAGCTGCTATTGATACCGTTATGCCTGCCGTAGAAGTCAGAAGCAAACGTGTAGGTGGAGCTACATTCCAAATACCAGTAGAACTACGTGCTGAGCGTAAAATGTCAGTAGCTATGAAATGGCTTATTAAATATTCTCGTCTACGTAGTGGAAAAGGTATGGCTGACAAGTTATCTTCAGAAATCATCGCAGCAAGTAAAGGTGAAGGTGCCGCTGTGAAGAAAAAAGAAGATACACACAGAATGGCAGAGTCAAATAGGGCTTTCGCACACTTCAGAGCTTAATCATTCACATTAGAATACATATAAAAAAATGGCAAACGATCTAAGATTTACCAGAAATATTGGTATTGCTGCGCATATTGATGCAGGTAAGACAACCACCACAGAGAGAGTACTCTATTACACTGGTATGTCTCACAAAATAGGTGAGGTACACGATGGTGCTGCGACAATGGACTGGATGGAGCAAGAGCAGGAAAGAGGTATTACAATTACTTCTGCTGCTACAAAGACTTCATGGCAGTGGAAAGATCAGAAATATGCGATGAATATCATCGATACGCCGGGTCACGTAGATTTTACTGTCGAGGTCAATCGTTCACTGCGTGTATTAGACGGATTAGTTTTCTTGTTTTGTGCAGTTAGTGGTGTAGAGCCGCAATCTGAAACAAACTGGAGATTAGCTGATAATTACAATGTTCCGCGTATTGGATTTGTAAATAAAATGGACAGATCTGGAGCTGACTTCTTAAATGTAGTCAAAGACGTAAAAGAAAAATTAGGAAGTGAGGCCATTCCATTACAAATACCGATTGGTGCTGAAGAGACTTTCAAAGGT
>Ga0209828_1000957_pt1 | contig 27238 bp, 27 predicted proteins | sample MaitaG_FD_187429 | JGI IMG/M metagenome (GOLD analysis project Ga0209828, IMG submission 187429) | Marine algal microbial communities from Maine, USA - Maine_Asex2 metaG (SPAdes) (version 2) | ecosystem: Host-associated > Algae > Red algae > Unclassified | place: Maine, USA | collected 2015-01-05
CCCCGCGGGCTTGTACCTCGCTGAAACGCTGTTTTCTAGCCTGGGTCTCGACGGTCCCCGCGGGCTTGTACCTCGCTGAAACGCTGTTTTCTAGCCTGGGTCTCGACAGTCCCCGCGAGCTTGTAAGCAGGGGGGAAGACCGATTAGCGCCAGCCGTACCCGACGGGAGCGGAGTAGCAGAGGCCGTTTCCTTGGTGATAGTACGGGTACCCGGTCGGGCAAATCGGGGCTACCGCTACTGGCTTAGGTGCCGCATAGACCGGCTGTCCGGTAGTTGAATTGACGTGCGGCAGGCGGTTCGTCGTGGTGTAGGTGGTCGTGTGCGTTGAGGTGTAAACAACGTTGCGCTTGCAAGGGTTGTAGCCAAGACGGTGCTCTTCGGCATTGGTGTAGCCGTCGCCGTCCCAGTCCGAGCTAGGCATTGAGCTGATGTGGCTGGCGGAGTAATACGGACACGGGTTGTGGTAGGTGCTGGTGCACGGGTTGGTGCCTTGATTGACTTCGATTGCATTGCTGATGCCGTCGTTGTCCCATGAACCGTTGGGGTTGAGCGCCAGGTCTGCGTTCGTCGGGTATGGGCAGGGACGTTTGCACGGGTCGGCGTGGTTGTTCCATTCGACGATATTGCTGATGCCGTCGCCGTCGTAGTCAGCGTTCGGGTAGGAGTTGAGCGACACCGAACACGGGTTTGAGTAGTTGTGGTGGTAGTACGTCACGCTGGGGTAGAGGCAGAGTGCATTGCCTCCGCCGTTGCAGAACGCAGCGGTGTCCACAATGCAGGGGTTGAGGCCGTTGTAGAGCTCGTCGCTGTTGTTCACGAGGTCGCCGTCCCAGTTGCCATTTGGGTCGTCGAATACGTCTTGGATTGCGAACGCCGGACATGGGCTGCTCGCGTCGGCCTCGGTGGTGCCAACGGGTACGAGGAGCGCAACCAGCATCATCGTGCTCAAGGCAAGAACGCCTAATCGAAAAGTCATCGTTGGACCGCTGTTCTTCATGGTCATCTCCTCCACCGGAAGTTGTCTATCCGTACGCTTCAGACTAGGGCAGGAATGGGCCGTTGCGAAAGTGGTTGCAGCGTCTTCTAAGGTCGCCCTTATGTTGAGGCAGGCGCAGATCGCAGCTAGGTTGTGGCTGTTGTTGCTGGTGGTGTTGTTGTGCGCAACTTGCTCGGGCAGAACCACGGTTTCGGCCCAAGCATCCCTTGGTGTAGAAGCGCCAAAAGATGTCGATCCAACCAGCGTGGCGACTTCGGCTCCGCTTCCATCTCCAACGCCCGGGTCTCCAACGCATGGGTCTCCAACGCGTGGGTCTCCAACGCCTGGGCAACCAACACCGGTCGTACTTCCGCCGACGCCAACACCAATTCCAGAAGTGACCCGCACTCTGCTCTTCAGTGGTGATGTATTGAGCCATACACCCGTGATCGCCCAGGCGCTTCGCTACGGCAGCGACACGGAACTGGTCTATGACTATCGGCCCATGTTTGCCGCCGTCGCCGAGCGGATACAACGAGCTGATCTCGCGATCTGTGTGCTTGAGACGCCCGTGTCGGCCGACAATATTGGGCTCGACGGATACCCAACATTTGAGGCGCCGCGCGAACTCCCGGACGCGCTCGTCGATGCCGGTTACGACGGTTGCTCCACGGCATCAAATCACTCGCTGGACCGCGGCCCAGACGGTGTCCGTGCAACGCTCGGCGAAATGGATCGAGCCATGCTCGGCCACGCGGGTATGGCCAGGTCCGCCGCCGAAGCGGCAGAGCCGAGGATCTACGACCTCGATGGGGTCGCTGTCGCCCATTTGTCCTACAGCTATTCGCTGAATGGTTTCGTGCTTCCGGCCGACGAACCGTGGCTTGTGAATCTGAACGACGTTCGGGCCATCGTCGCAGAGGCACAGGCAGCCCGGATTGCTGGCGCCGACATCGTGGTGCTCAGCATCCAATGGGGAAATGAGTACCAGCGCGCCCCATCGCTCGAGCAAGAACGGCTGGCTGTTGAGATCACGGCGTCGGGCGCGGTCGATTTGATCATGGGAAGCCACGTACACGTGGTGCAACCGGTCAGCATGATCAACGACGTGTTCGTTGTATACGGCCTTGGCAATTCGCTCTCGAACCAGAGTGACAACTGTTGTAGAACCGGCACGCAGGACGGCGTAATGGTCGAAGCAACCGTGCAAGGAAATGAGACTGTTGGGTTTCGAATCGCTGGCTTAGCCTTTGCCCCAACTTGGGTTGACCGGACCAACTACACCATCGTGGATCTGTTGACAGCGCTCGAAAGCCCAGAGTTAAACGAGTGGCGCCGAGCTGAATTGCAGGCCTCGTTTGATCGCACAGCCGAGGCTATTTCGTCGTTAGGGGTGACCGTATCGCTCGCTGGTTGAAACAAATCAGAAACATAGGACTGCTACTGTCGCCTCAGTTACGCCCTTCCCACGAGGAGACAACATCTTTCATTTTGCTGGTACTTGCACTCGAATAGCCGATCAATGACGGCGGCTGAGCCCGCAATTCCATTCGATGAAATGACGGGGTTTGGCGATGGCGTGCGACAGGCTTACCGCGCCTACTGCCAATGGTTCGACGGCCAGGATCCGCAGCGTCTGATGGCCAAGTCGGCCGAAGCCGAAGTCATGTTCCGGCGCACCGGGATCACCTTCAATGTCTATGGCGAGGCCGACGAAGTCGAGCGGCTCATTCCTTTTGACATCGTGCCTCGCATCATGGACGCGGCCGAGTGGAAGCGCCTGACCCGAGGCATCGAGCAGCGAGTTCGTGCCATGAATGCGTTTCTGCACGACATCTACCATCGACAAGAGATCCTTCGGGCCGGCCGCATTCCCGTCGAACTCATTGCGAACAACGCAGCGTTCGTGCCCGAGATGATCGGTGTCACTCCGCCCGGCGGTGTCTATACCCACATCGTCGGCGTCGACCTGGTGCGCACTGGCCACGACGAGTTCTATGTGCTCGAGGACAACGCCCGAACCCCGTCGGGTGTCTCATACATGCTTGAGAATCGCGAGACGATGCTCCACATGTTCCCCGAGCTGTTCAGCGACATTCGAGTCCAGCCTGTCGGCGACTATCCCCGCCACCTGCGCCGCATGCTTTCCCAAAGCGCCCCGGCAGGGGTGCCGTCTTCGCCCAATGTCGCAGTGCTCACGCCCGGCATTTTCAACTCGGCCTACTTCGAGCACTCGTTCCTTGCTGACCAAATGGGTGCTGAACTTGTCGAAGGGTCCGACTTGAGTGTGCTCGATGGTCGGCTCGTCATGCGCACTACCCAAGGTCACCAGCCAATCGACGTGTTGTACCGCCGGGTCGACGACGACTACCTCGATCCGCTCACGTTCCGAGCTGATTCAAGAATCGGCGCTCCCGGAATTATGGACATCTACCGGGCAGGCAACCTCACCATTGCGAACGCACCCGGAACCGGGATCGTCGACGACAAAGCCATCTACTCTTACATGCCCGACATCATCGAGTTCTACACCGGTGAATCAGCCATCCTCGCCAACGTGCCCACGTGGCGTTGCGCCGAGCCAGACTCGCTCAGCCATGTGCTTGCGAACTTGCAGGACCTGGTTGTCAAAGAGGTACACGGGTCCGGCGGCTACGGCATGCTGGTTGGCCCGGCCGCAAGCAAGGCCGAACGAGAAGCCTTTCGCCTCAAGCTGCAAGCCAATCCCAGCAACTACATCGCCCAACCGACCCTTGCGTTGTCCACGATCCCGATCTTGGCCGACGCGGGACTCGCGCCCCGCCACGTTGACTTGCGGCCGTTCGTGCTCGTTGCTCCGAACGAAATTCACATCACGGCTGGTGGTCTGACGCGAGTGGCTCTTACCGAAGGCTCCCTGGTCGTCAACTCGAGCCAGGGTGGCGGCACCAAAGACACCTGGATTCTGGAGGAGTAGACGCATGCTTGGAAGCTCCGCCGGACGCCTGTATTGGATGTTCCGCAATCTCGAACGATGCGAAAATACCGCCCGACTGCTCGAAGCAGGACTGCGCCTTGGACTGACCCGGTCGTCGAATCGCAGCGATGACTGGAAGTCAGTCATCACCAGCGCGGGCGCGAGTCTGAACTTTCTGGAGCGCCACGACGAGTTTGGCTCCGAACAGGTCATCGACTTCTTGCTTTGCGACAGCAGCCACCCCGGAAGTGTCCTGTCGTCGATCGAGGGTGCACGCACGAACGCCCGGATCGTGCGCACTGCACTCACGCGCGAAGTTTGGGAAGCCACGAACGAAGCCTGGATGTCGCTCACCGGTCTTCTTACCGAGCCACTCGATGTGCGCGACCTCTCTCACGTGTTGGCTCATGTGCGCCAGGAGAGCGCGAATGTTCGGGGCGCGCTGCACGGCACGATGATGCGGAACGACATCTACGACTTCTGTCGCCTGGGCACCTTCGTCGAGCGCGCCGATAACACCGCACGCATTCTCGACGTGAAGTACTACCTGCTCTTGCCATCTGCAGACCAAGTCGGCTCGCGGCTCGACAACGTGCAATGGGAGAACATACTCCGATCGATCTCCGCTCAGCGGGCGTATAGGTGGCGGAACCCTGGTGCAATGAATCCGCGCGATATCGCGGACTTTGTGATCTTTGATCGCCGCATGCCGCGATCACTTGCCTTCTGTTTCTCTAAGATTTCTGACCGGCTGGCGTATCTGGGCACGGCGTATGACCAACGCCACCCAAGTCATGACCGAGCCGAAGCGTTAAAAGGCAGGCTCGGGTCGAGCGACATCGCTGCAGTGTTCGATTCTGGGTTGCACGAGTTCTTGCAAGGATGCATCAACGACACGGCGGCGCTTGGCCAACAAATCGAGACCGACTACCAGTTCGCGATCTAGCTCACCATGCAACTCACGATTGATCACAAGACCACCTATCGCTACGAAGAACCGGTGAGCTACGCCGTGCAGCGACTCCGGCTAACCCCCCAAGATGGCAGCACACAGCGCGTGTCGTCATGGCGGATTCTGATCGAAGGTGGCACCGAACAGGCCGAGTTTCGTGACCACTTCGGTAACGAGTGCCAATTAGTCCGCCTGGATCACCACACCGAAACGGTAACTATCACTGCCCAAGGCCAGATCGAAACGCTTTCGCAAACTGGCGTTGTGGGAGCACATACGGGTCTCGTGCCGCTGTGGCTCTACCACCGATCGACTCCGTTGACTGTTCCCGGCCCTCGAGTGAGCGGCCTCGTTGGCGAGCTTCCAGGTTCAACCGTCGCTGGCGGCGGGGCCCCAGTTGTGGATATTGCAATGCTGCATGAACTGGCTGCTTTGATTGCCCAGCGAGTTGACTATCTCACCGGTTCCACGAGTGCAACTGATACTGCCGAAGATGCGCTCGCTGCAGGGCACGGAGTCTGCCAAGACCATGCCCATGTGTTTATTTCGGCAGCGCGCAAGCTCGGCGTGCCCGCCCGGTACATCAGCGGCTACCTCATGATGACCGACCGCATTGAGCAAGATGCGAGCCACGCGTGGGCCGAGGCCTGGGTTGACCCCATTGGTTGGGTGGGTTTTGATCCGTCTAATGGCGTCTCACCCGATGAGCGTTATGTGCGCATCGCGACGGGCCGAGACTACGAAGATGCGGCGCCGATCTCGGGCGTTCGCTTCGGCTCAACCCCAGAGTCGCTCGAAGTCAGCGTGCAGGTCGAGCAATAAGAGTTCTGGGTGGTCTCTATGGAAAGGTGAAGTCAGGCAGCGATGTCAACGCTGACCGGAGCGCATCGCCCCAACCTTCGGAAACCGCTGAGTAATAAGGGTCGTCGGCGTTGAACCGGCGCGGTTCGCTAAGAGTAAAGGAATCGCGTTTGTAGGTCTGCAGATCGATTGGGAGCCCAACCGAAAGGTTTGCCTTAAGCGTTGAGTCAAACGACACGAGCAGCAGTCGGACTGCTTCTTCGAAACCCATAGCCGGCTCATAGGACCGCACCAGAATTGGGCGGCCATACTTCACCTCGCCAATCTGCAAGAAGGGCGTGTCGTCGTGTGCTTCGATGAAGTTGCCCTCGGGGTAGATCAAGAACAGACGCGGCTCCATGCCCTTTATCTGGCCTCCCAGGATCAGCGTGGCGTTGAACGTTGCGTCGGCGGTCGGCCCCGAATCGCGATGCTGGGTTTCAATCACTTCGCGCAGCGTGTCACCAACGAGGCGAGCGGCTTGAAACATGGTTGGGACTTCGAGAATGGTCGGATGACGTTCTTCGGGAATCTTTGACCGCTCATCGAGCACACTCACCACCGATTGCGTGGTGGCCAAGTTTCCGGCGCTCAGCAGCACGAGCGAACGATCACCCGGCGTGGTCCAAGTGGTCATCTTGGAGTACACCGACACATTGTCGACACCCGAATTTGTGCGGGTATCGGACATGAACACCAGGCCATCGTCGAGTTTCATGCCTACGCAATACGTCATGGCAAGACCAGTGATGATTGCAGCGAGTAGATCATCGCCGAAGGCTACCAGCGGGTCCTTTCATGGCGCCAAGAAAGCGGCGATGTCGAGATTCGCCGGCGGAGCATTAGGTTTTGGTAATGGATGATGCTCGAAAGACTGGCATAGGCGAAATTGCGAGTCGAGCCGAGATCCTTGCTTGCCTCAAAGAAGGCAGGCTCAGTGAGCTCATCGAACGTGGACTCAGCGTGGACCACAGCGACGACATCGACGACCCCGGCCTGCTCGGTCCCGACGGTCAGCTCGTGGATTCATGGCGAACGAACTACCCCTACGAGCAGCTGCTGCCGCGCCCGCAGTACGAGATGGAGAAGCGGTTTCTGCAGATCGAGCTCCTGAAGGCACAAAGCTGGATGATCGAGGCCCAACGCCGTATCGTGATCCTGTTCGAAGGGCGCGATGCCGCAGGCAAGGGCGGCGCCATCAAAAGGTTCACCGAACATCTCAATCCTCGAGGCGCCCGCGTCGTGGCACTTGGCGTTCCTTCTGAGCGCGAGAAGGGCCAGTGGTACTTCCAGAGGTATGTCGCACATCTGCCAACCGCAGGCGAGATCGTGATGTTCGACAGGTCGTGGTACAACCGGGCCGTCGTCGAACCCGTTATGGGGTTCTGCACCGATCAGCAGCACCAGGTATTCATGAACCAGGTGGCGCCATTCGAAGAGATGCTGATTGGGTCGGACACGACCTTGGTCAAGCTCTGGTTTTCTGTGACCCAAGACGAGCAACTCACTCGGTTTGCGGTGCGTGGTCTTGATCCGATCCGGCAGTGGAAGCTGAGCCCAATGGACATTGCTTCACTCGATCGATGGCAGGCCTATACCGCGGCCAAACAGGCCATGTTTGCCAAGACCCATACCGAGAGCGCACCCTGGACAGTGGTGCAAGCCAACGACAAGAAACGCGGCCGGCTCGAGGCCATGCGGCACGTGCTGTGCCAACTCGACTATCCCGACAAAGACGGTAAGCGGCTCGGTATGCCGGACCCCAAGATCGTTGGTCCGCCAGCCGAGTCAAAGGTGGAGTAGTACCCCCTGGGTCCGAGTTCGACCATCGATCGCCCGCGCCGGGCGAGTACTTCGTGCACAACATCGGCCGCCAGTCGATTCTGGTTACGAGCGACCAGCGTCGTCAGGTGCATGCGTTCTACAACGTGTGTCAGCACCGGGGCGCGCGCGTCATAGTGAACGATCTTGGTTGGGTCAAGGACCTGGTCTGCTCGTACCACGGCTGGACCTACAACCACACCGGCTAGCTAACCGTTATCCGAGATGTTCAGGCCGGCATGCACTCACGAGGCTTCGACACGGCCCTGCTTCGTCAGGACGAGGTCCGGGTGCAGCACTTCCACGATTGGCTTAACCACCTCATGGGCGACTAGTCGCCCTCACCCCGCGAGTCGGCGGCCAATCTGTCGAACGAATCGGTTCGCCAACTAACGTCTCGCCTATGTTCATCAATGGAGAATGGGTCGACGCACAAAGCGGTGCGACCTTTGCGGTAACGAATCCGGCTACCGGCGACAAGATCGGCGAGATGCCCGACGGTGGTGCCGTGGATGCCGACCTGGCGATCGCTGCTGCTGATGCAGCCTTTGGCTCATGGTCGACAACAACGGCTTATGAACGGGCCGACATCTTGATGCGGGCATGGCAGCTCATGAACGACCGAGCCGGCGAGCTCGCCCAGTTGATGACGACCGAGCAAGGCAAGCCGCTCAAGGCCGCCCGTTTCGAAGTCGGCTACGGGGCCGACTTCTTACGTTGGTTCGCCGAAGAAGCCCGCCGCATCACTGGCGAGTGGCTTCCGTCGGCGCGAGCCGACCAGCGCTTCTTGAGCGTGCGTCAGCCGGTCGGTGTCGTCGCTGCGATCACGCCGTGGAACTACCCGATGTCCATGCTGACCCGCAAGATGGGTCCAGCGCTGGCGGCGGGTTGCACCATGGTCCTCAAACCGGCCGAAGCAACTCCACTATGTGCCAAGGCCATCTTCGAGATTCTCGACGAGGCTGGCGTGCCCGCCGGGGTAATGAACATGGTCACGGCGAATGACCCGGCGCCAATCGGCGATGCGTTTACTAGTGATGCTCGGGTCAAGAAGTTGACCTTCACTGGATCCACGGCGGTGGGAAAGATGCTTGCGGGTAAGGCGGCCTCTTCGCTACAACGTGTCTCGGTTGAACTTGGCGGGCACGCTCCGTTCATCGTGTACCCCGACGCCGATCCCGAACAGGCGGCGAAGGGCGCAGCGGCGCTCAAGTTCTTGAACTCGGGCCAAGCCTGCATCAGCCCGAACCGGCTCTACGTTCATCGCGACGCTGCCGACGCATTCATCGGCACTCTGACCAAGCGAATAAGCGGGCTGCAAACCGGCAACGGCATGCACGATGGCGTTGGCGTAGGTCCGTTGGTCAACGATGCCGCGGTCAACAAGGTCGAGGCCCAGGTAGAGGATGCCCGATCCAAGGGCGCAGGCATCCCCGTTGGCGGGCATCGGCTCACCGAAGACGGTCTCGGCGATGGCTTCTTCTACGCGCCCACACTGCTGACCAATGTGACTCCTGAGATGACTGTGTACCAAGAGGAGACCTTTGGCCCGGTCGCACCAGTGGTGGTCTACGACGATGTCGATCAGGTCATCGAACTGGCGAACGACACCCACTACGGGCTCGCCGCTTACGTGTACACCCAGAATCTGAAGACCGCCATCAAGGCGTTCGAGGCACTGCGGTTCGGCATCATTGGCATCAACGATGTGAACCCAACTTCGGCCGCAGTGCCCTTTGGCGGCATGAACGATTCGGGCCTAGGGCGCGAAGGTGGTCACGAGGGACTCAACGAGTACCTCGAAACCAAAACCGCCGGCATCAGCCTGCGTTGATCCTCAAGGACACGTACCTGGTACACGTCTCGTTGAAGGGGACACGTACCTGGTACATGTCCTGTCGAAGGGGACACGTACCTGGTACACGGCCGCTGTCGTATTAGAGCCAGGTATTGAGTTCGGCGCCGATGTCTTCGGGGGTTGTCTGTGGCCCCCAGCGGGCCACGACTTCGCCTGAACGGTCGACCAGGAACTTCTCGAAGTTCCAAGTCACGTCGCTGCTGTCGCCCTCGCCTGGTTGGGCGTGGCGTAGCCAGCTGTAGAGCGGCGCAGCGGTGTCGCCGTTGACATCGATCTTGGCGAACATGGGGAAGTTTACGTCGTACTTGGATGATGCGAACTCGGCAATGTCGGCGTTGGAGCCGGGCTCTTGGTTGCCAAACTGGTTACACGGGAAGCCAAGGACGTTGAAACCCTGATCGCGGTGTTGTTCTTGAAGCGCACGCAGACCTGCGTACTGAGGCGTAAGGCCTCAGGCGCTGGCGAGGTTGACGATCAGGCTGACTTGATTTTCGAACTGAGAGAAGTCCACCGGTTCACCGGCGATCGACTCCATGGCAAAGTCTGTAAAGCTCATTCGCTCACGCTATCTCTGTCACGTCTCTGTTCCCGCGCCGTCGGGCGCAGCTGAGATCATGCTGGGCGCAATGGTCCGACGCTTCGATCGACTGTCGCTGGCCCAAGAGCCTGAGCTCTCGTCTGGGTTCGAGTGAGCTGGGCGAACTACCTTCTCAGCAACGACGCACGTGGCGTCGCGACAACACAGATGGGTGCTCCTTGTGGGAGATGTTTCAGTAGAGATCGGTAGCGATCATGTCGCAACCGTCGAGATTCACCGGCCGCCGAACAATTTCTTCTCGATGCTGCTCATCGAAGAGATCGCCGACACCTTCGAGGCGCTCGACGCCGGTGGCGAAGCTCGGGCGATCGTGTTGTGCAGCCAAGGCAAACACTTCTGCGCTGGCGCCGACTTCGCCAATCGCGATTCTAAGGAAAACTCTGGACAGCTCTATGCCGCTGGCGTTCGTCTCTTCCGGGCCGCATTGCCCATCGTTGCCGCAGTGCAAGGGGCTGCAGTCGGCGGTGGCTTAGGTCTGGCCCTGATGCCTGATTTCCGGGTCGCAGCACCCGAGGCTCGATTCAGCGCCAACTTCGCCCGACTGGGCTTTCACCAGGGGTTCGGTCTGAGCGTGACGCTGCCCCGCTTGGTTGGCCCTCAGGTAGCGGCGGAGTTGCTGTACACGGGTCGCCGAGTGCCGGGCGAAGAAGCTGTGGAGCTCGGCTTGGCAGACAAGCTGGCTCCGCTCGATTCGGTGCGCAATACTGCCCACGAACTCGCTGCAGAGATCGCAGGCTCGGCGCCGCTGGCCGTGCGATCGATCCGGGCCACGTTGCGCGAAGGCTTGGCCGATGCCGTCAAGGCTGCAACCGATCACGAAGCAATCGAACAGGCACAGCTGCAAACGACCGCTGACTGGAAAGAAGGCGTTGCCGCCATGGCCGAACGACGCACACCGAATTTCCAGGGCGAGTAGCAACGATGACGAACGATCTTTCGGGCAAGACTGCACTGGTCACAGGAGCTGCATCAGGCATTGGGGCGGCATTGGTCGCCCAGCTGACTTCGCAGGGGGCTTCGGTGCTCGCCGTGGACATTCAGAACGACGCGCTCGATGCACTTGCCGAACAAACAGGCTGCTTGCCCTACGTGGCCGATATCACGACCGAAGCCGCCAACCGGGCAATGGTCGACGCAGCAGTAGCGGCTTTGGGCCCGCTCGATCTGATGTTCTTAAACGCCGGGGTTCTGGGTCGCAGCCGCGAAGAGCAGGGTCAGCCGTACCAAGTCGGCGATCTCGTGCTCGACCAGTACCGCAAAGTCATGGCGGTCAATACAGACTCGGTGATCTACGGCACTGTTGCCGCCGCGCCGCACATGAACGATGGCGGCGGGATCATCGTGACTGCGTCAGCTGCGGGCCTTGTGCCATGGGAGCCAACGCCGTTCTACTCCGCCACCAAACACGCCGTGGTCGGGTGGACCCGGGCAGTCGCAAGCTCTTTGGCTGAGCAGAACGTGACGATCAACGCAGTTTGCCCAGGCGGCGTTGCCACCGCCCTGCTCGGACTCACCGCAGACGCAGCCGAAGCGGTGCCGCAGCTGCTGGACCCGGCACAGGTCGCCGAGGCCGCCATTACCACCGCTCTCGGCGGAGCAACGGGCACTGCGGTCTCGGTTGTCGCCAACCGCACGCCAGTCGCACAAACCCACAAATTCAACACCATCCCGAACTTCCCTTAACCTGCTGAGGCCCAGACAATGATTGATTACCAGCGCATTTTTCACACCGGCATCCGAGTGCCAGACCTGGATTCGGCAATGACCGAACTTAGTGACTCCCTGGGGGTGACCTGGGCCGAATCACGAGAAGTGGCAGAGATGCCGGTCTGGACCCCAGCAACTGGCATGCAAACGGTGCCGCTTCGTTACACCTATTCATGCGAAGGGCCCCAGCACGTGGAGCTGCTCGAGAGCGCACCTGGATCTCCTTGGCATTGCGGTGATCATCCGGGGGTGCACCACGTTGGCGTGTGGGTCTCCGATGTGGCTGCCGCGGTCCAGGCCGTGCTGGCTAAAGGGTGGACGGTTGCGCTCGCAGGGACGACACCAGAGGAGGGTTACGGCAGCTTCGCTTACGTGCAACCGCCCAACGGCATGCTCGTCGAAGTCGTCAACGACGCGATCGAACCAATGTTTGAGCAGTGGTGGGCTGCGGGCCTGGCCTAGCAATCGCCTGCGTAGCACCAGATCCGGTCAGCCTGGAATCTCAGGTCAGAATGGAGCGTCGCCCGAAAGCGTGATCCGGTGCATCAGGCGCCGGTGGCCGTTGTAGTCATTGAGTGGATTGTGGAGCAGGCAACGGTTGTCCCAGAGCGCCAGCATGCCGACTTGCCATTGCAGTCGCCAGACAAATTCTGCCTCGACCTGGTGCTCAAAAATCGCTTGCAGGATGGGTCGACTCTCGGCCTCGCTCATGCCCACAAACTGAGTGGTGTGGGCCACGTTCACAAAGAGTGCCTTGCGGCCGGTTTCGGGATGGGTGCGAACCGCAGGATGCTCTGACCGGTAGGCCCCTTGGCTTGGTTGGCCTTCGTCGGCAAGCCGGTCAGAACGTGTCTTAGACACATCGGCCAGATCTGATCGATGCACTGCCGTCAATGGCTCAATCACGCGTTGCAGGACTGGCGAAAGTGCATCCCAGGCGGCGTACATGTTGGCAAACTCAGTATCGCCACCTGCCGGCGGGATCTCACGAGCGACCAACATCGAGGCCATTGGCGGCTGATCAAGGTACAGGGTGTCGCTATGCCAGATGCCGCCGAAGTTGTTCTTCTCGTGCTCGAGTTTCTTGACTTCGATGATGTCGGGAAAACCGTCGATACCGGTGACGAACGGATACCGGGCGGGGTCGCCGACCGTCTGGGCGAACGCTAAGAACTGGGCCAGCGACAGAGGCTGGTCTGGAAACACCAGCACGAGATGATCAAGCCAGGCTGCTCGCAGTGCAGTCTTCGTCTCAGGTGTTGGCGGCTCGGCCAGATCTACGTCGGTAACGAAGGCACCTAAAGCGCCGCCAGTTGGAGTGATCTTCACCGAACCATCTTGCACCGCAGAACGAGATGGGAAGTAATGGCGATTCCCACCTGTCGAGGAGACGACGCGGACCATGTCGTGACGCGCTTTAGAGCAGTTCAACGAATCGGTAGAACGCCGACATGGTCCGCTAGATAATCGACGGCGTCACCGACGACTAGTGCAACCTCGTTACTAGAGATCGACGGGCTTTTCGCTTTCGGGGAGTTCGTAGACGAAGTCGCAGTGGCTTGCGCCGCCCATGATGGTTTGGGTGCGGGTGAAGGTGATGTCGGGATTGAATCCTTCGACCATGGTGCCATCGCGGTTGCAACTCATTGCTGCCCCGAGCGCAGGGTCGCCGAGCTCGCGATACATCTCGGCGTACTTGCAACGCTGCACGTTGAAGGCAAATCGGGTCGGCGTTTGTTCCACGATTTCGAGCTCGAGTGCACCGCCCCGGGTCCAGGCTTCCATCGACCCAGCAAAGGTCGCTAGGTCGTTCCCGCCGAGCAGCTCCGCCATGGTCGCGCCTTGAGCCTGCGCTACGTCGACGATGACTTCGGCGGCGAGCTCAAGAACTCGGTCGTGACCGAACTCGGCTCCGAGACGCTCCAGAATTGGCGCCACAATACGAGCCTCGATCTCTCGGCGCTTGAGCACGCCGACGTCGTTCAGGCTGTCGGGGCGTTCGGTATCACTCATGGCTTCGACTTTACTTTGGTGGCCACACCTGCTCGCAAAGTCACATCGATTGCTGGGTTATAGGTTGCAGACGACGAGTTCGTGGGCGGCGCGTGATGCGGCCAGGTAGAGCTCAGCCGGCGTCATATCGGTGGCGTCTACCAGCACAGCGTCGTACTCGATTCCCTTGTGGCTCCAAACATCGCCGTGGGTAAGTGCCCGCCAGTTGTCATACGTTGCATCGAGCCGCTCGGTAGCTGCACCGAAAGGTTCGTTTGTTTCGACCGCGATGCCGTTGGGGCGGATGCCTACAAGCACTACCGCTGGCAGTTCGGTCGCTTGCGCGAGCTCGTTCAGCCAGTCGGCGATCTCGGCAGACATGCGATAGGCCGTAGTGAGTTCGCTGGCCTCGATGTTGAGAGTTTCGGCAATAGCCCGAAGCCCCAATGCGCCTTCGACCGAAGTCTGGGCATCGTCGCCAACGAACGTGAGGCCCTTGGTGCGCCGCTGTACTGCTCGCAACTGCATCGCCGTGGTGTCTTGCGCTTCGTCGACGATCACGTGGGAGTACTGCATCGGCGGCTGCTCGAAGCGAGCCTTGAGCTCATCGAGCAGCGGCCCATCGCTTTCTACCAGCAGCCAGTCATGGATCTCGGGTTCGGTGAGCCCACAGGAGCGGAGCACATCGGCATTGCGCAATCGTTTAAATGCTTGCTTGGCGCTCATCGGCGGCATGAGCTTGCCTGCGGCGTCGCGGACTTGAGCTTCGGGACGCTCGCTGAAGCGCACCAGTCCAGCAACCACTCCGGCGCGCTTCTTGCGCCACGGAAGCTTCGAAGCAGCGACTCGGTCCAGGATCTCGATGCTCACCTCTGCAGGAACAACTTTGCGTCGGATCATGACGGACTTGCGGTTGTACAACGAGGCCTCGAAGCGATCGAGCACCGCGGGCCAATCGATCGCTGCCCCAATGGGCGAGGTCGCACCGAGTAGGCGCGCCAGGGTCGTCTGGCGGACCTTGGCTTCGCCAAGTGTTGGCAATACCGAGGACACATACTCCAGATACTTGTCCGTTGGGCCGACGACCAGGATCAGTTCTGCGGAGAGCAGACGCTGATCGTTGAAAACAATCCAAGCAGCGCGATGAAGCCCGACGACGGTCTTGCCAGTGCCCGGGCCGCCACGAATCACCATCTGTTCGTCGGGGTCTCGGCGAACGAGTTCATCTTGCTCGGCCTGCAAGGTAGCCACGGCGGTCTTCATGGTCTCGCCGCGGGAGCGAGACAACTCGGCCATGAGGGGCGATGACCCGGTGACCTGACCGCTTGTGAATTCTTCTACAAAGAGTTCGTCGATAGCCCCGACATAGCTGACGCGACGGGCGAGTCCTTGGGGGTCATCGAAGCCGGCCTGATAGAAAGCTCGGGCGAACGGCGCGCGCCAGTCGATCACGACCGGCGTGTGATCCTTCTGCACGCCATAGATCCCGACCCGCCAGACCTCTTCGTCATCGATCCGGCCAAAGACGGTGAGCTCACGAGACAGCTTTTCGACTGCGCCGCGGATCACGGCCTCCATGTAGTCCTGGCTGACCTCGTCGGCGGCCATGAGCTCGATGGTTTGCAGCGACGCAAGCTTGTCGGCGGCAGCCTGGCGGGCGTCATCGAGCGCGCGCTGTTCAGCAGCAAGTTCAACAGACGCCATTGGTCGAGGCTAGTCGAGCCAAGGCTCGTTGGCTGCGTGAACTTCTGGCTAGGTGCGCAGCATGACCGTGTCGCCGGTCGTTGCCAGGTGTCCGGCGGTCGGTGGCGCAAAGTGGGTGCCCAGGATCAGGGTGTCGGTGTCAACAAAACGTTTGATGACGTCACGGCGCGTCTGGGTGGACTGCTCACTGTCGTAGTCAAAGGCAGCAGCCGGAAGCTCTGGAATCGCAAACTGCAGCGGCGTATGTGTCATGTCGCCGGTGATCAACGCGCTCTCGCCTTGCGATTCGATGAGCACCGACACATGTCCCGGGGTGTGTCCAGGTGTTGGCAGCAGTCGAACGTCGCTGGTGATGTGGTGAGTTGTTTCGACCAGATCTACTAGGCCCGCATCGATCAATGGGTCGATCGACGGAGCCAGCACACCCATGTGATCGTCGGTGCGAGTGTGCGCAAGTTCGGCTTCGGCGAAGAGATAGCGGGCGTTGACGAACGTGGGCACGGTGACCCCGTTGACCTGGCGAAGGTTCCAACCGACATGGTCGAAATGCAGATGAGTGCACAAGACAATGTCGACTGAGGCAAGCCCGCCATCGATAGCGGCACCTAGCCGGTCGGGGAACTCGGCATCGCTCGGCAATGGTCGGTCGGACCCACCAACACACGTGTCGACCACGATGGTCTTGCCCTGGCTCTCGACCACGAAGCTATGGATAGACAACGCCATCTTGTTGTTGTCGTTGCAGAAGAAGTGCGGGGTGAGCCAGTCTCGGTGCGGGTCGAGCATCGAGGGGACGAAGGCCGGCATCAGGACATCGGCATCTACGTAGGCCACGGACTCTTCGACACGGGTTACGGCCACGTCGCCGATCGTCCACGAGAGGTTTGGTGTGGGGAGCATCAGGTCAGCCCTTCCGGTGGCAACGCTGCGAACTGTGCACTGTCGTGGCCGTAGAGCAGGCGGCATCCGTCGTCGCGTAGTCGCGCCAGGTAGCGCATTGATTCCCGCTGCACATCCTGGGAACGGTCGCTGGCCACCGTGGGCACGACCATCTCATCGAGCATGCTCTCCAGGTACACACAGTCGCCGGTGAGCACCACCGGCCCGGATGCCAATGCAACACGTAAGGATTGATGACCCCTGGTATGGCCTGGGGTGGGCAGGCAAATGATCGAGCCGTCGCCGAAAAGGTCATGCTCGCCGTCGAGTTGGTGTACGTCGTGACCATGGTCGTAGTCGGCCGGGTTGTAGACGCCGAAGTCGATCATGCGCTGATCATGGCCCGATTCCCACTCGGCTTGTTGCACGACGACTCGGGCATCGGGCACCTCTTCGTTGCCGCCAACATGATCGAAGTGCAGGTGGCTCACCACAACCTGGTCGATATCGGCTGGTCGGATGCCGCGGGCTGCAAGTCTGGCGGTGAGTTCTTCGCCGGGGGAGAAGTCGGGTGTGATGGTTTTAGCGGTCTCGATCCCAATGCGATCAAAGCCCGACTGCAGGTCCACATGCATGCCGGTATCGAAGAGCACTAAGCCCTCACGGTGTTCAATCAGCCATGACAGGACCGGGAACGTGGTGGTTTCGTCAACGCCGGTGATAGCGCCCATGTGCATAGCGATCTGACCGATTTCCAGAGGAATAAGGCGCATGGTGAACTCCTTCGACGAATTCTCGATCATTCCTTGACCCGATAGGTGCTGTCAAAACTTGGCAACGGCCGGAGTGATTCTGCTGACTGGGCAGCTCTACCCAACTGGTTGAGGATGCGCCAAGGTCACAGGTTTGCTGCGCACGCCACGCCAGTCGGCACCCGGTCTTTGCGGGGCAGGTGTAGCTGGCCGCCAGTCAGGGTGTATCGAACTCAAGATCAAGGGTGCGCATGCCGCGGAGCACGAAGCTGTCCTCGAACGATGGCAGGAAGCCGTCGCTGATACGCAAACCGGGCAGATGGTCAAGCATCGCGTGTACCGCCACAGCCCCTTCGAGTCGCGCAAGGCGAGCACCTATACAGAAGTGTTCTCCGTGGCCGAAGGCCAAGTGCTCCGTCGCATTCTGCCGATTGATTTGCATCTCGTGTGGACACTCGAATGTGGTGGGGTCCCGATTCGCAGCCGCGTACACGATCCACACGAAGTCACCTTTGGCGATCTCCACGCCATGAAAGTTCGTGGCCGTTGTAGCAACCCGGAACAGGCCCTGCACTGGTGCCTCAAACCGGAGCGCTTCTTCGACGAAGTTCTCAACCAGATTTCGGTCGGCACGAAGTTGTGCTTGCAGCGCTGGCTGCGATGCCAGGTGGAACGCCATATTGGTTAACAGCTTGGTGGTTGTCTCATTGCCGGCGACCAAGAATTGGGAGAGCATCGACAACGCTTCAGCCGGTGACAGGTTCTCGCCGTCGACCTCGGCGTTGGCAACATCGCTGATGATGTCATCTTGCGGGTCAGCTCGTCGTTGCTCGAGGAGTGCAGAGAAGTAGTCGCCGAACTCTTTGGAGCTGATCAGGAATCCGCGCACCTGCTCGACGCTCGGCGACGCGTTGCCGACCGGCATCACCATGTCGTCAGACCACTTCTTGAACATCGACAGGTCGTCGTCGGGCACACCGAGAGCGCCAGCAATGATCGTCATAGGTAGAAGCACGCCGTACTCCGACACGAACTCAACGGTGCCGCGATGCTTGAAGGCTGCGATGAGGCGATCGGACAGCGCTTGCACGCCTTCTTCCATCGAACGGATCCTCGACGGCCGGAAGGCGCCATTTACGGCGCGGCGCTGGCGGACGTGTTCAGGGGGATCGGCGTTCAGTAGCACGGCCGCTTGCCTTCGCTCGCCCATCACGCTGGCAAAAATCTCTGTCATGGTTGGATCTTGGGCGAGTTCTGCCATCGCCGTTGTCATCGTATTCGTTCGGTTGCCAACCGACGAAGGTGATCGACTCGACCACGTGTCGGTGTCGCGCATGATCTCAAGGACATGCTTATGGCCGGTGGCTATCCATGCGCCCAGGCTCTCGGAGAACACGAGAGGATCATCGCTCTGCTGCAGCCTTTCGAAGATCGGGAACGGACACTCGAGCGCCGCCTGCTCCAGATTCACGAGCTGAGCTACTTGGGTTTCAACATCGACCATTGGACCACAGTACGAGTCGCAGGCCATCTGCTGGAAGTTTGCGTGTGACGCAAGGTTTCACTAACGGGCTGCCGAACCGCTAGTGATCAGCGGATAGAGACCGTCGGCGCCGTGGTCGATCGCAAGCTGGCCAACATAATCTGACCACTCGCGTACACCGCCGTACTCAGAGCGCCATGTCCAAAGGCGCCGGCTCGAGTGATGCAGCTCGTACTCCTGGGTCATTCCCATTGCCCCGTGTGCCTGATGGCATGCCTTGGTAGCTCGGGTGGCTGCTTGATTGGCAACCAGTTTGGCCGACGCAATCTCGAAGCGGGCTTGGCCCCTATTGGCGTGGCGGCCAGCAGTATCGGCCACCATGCGGGTAAGGGCAGCGTCTTGGCTGGCCCACACAAGGTGTTGTTGCACAGCCTGGAAACGGGCCACTGGCCGACCGAATTGCTGGCGTTCGTTCGTGTAGCTCACCGTGAGCTGGCTCATCTTCTCCATGGCTCCAGCCATCAGGGCTACTCGACTGAGAGCGCCGCGGAATCGAAGTGTTTCTTCGTCGACATGAGCTGGGGCTGGTGCGACGTCGGCCTGGATGCCTTCGAAGGTCAGCGAATCACGAGGCTCGCCGGCGAGCGAAGTTCGCTGGGTAGTGGTTGCTTTGGCTAGTGAGACAGATGCAACTATGCCATCTTGCACGATCGCAAGCCGTTCGGCGAGCCGACCCCATGGCACCAGGTGGGCGGTGCCAGAAACAGCCCCATCGGCATCGACCGTGAGCGTGTCGGTCGGCGAGCCGGGCGCCACCGTGACTACGCCAGCGGGCAACTCGAGGCCAGCGCTCGCGAGCAGCCATCCGCCAAGCATGCCGGTCTCGGCAGCCGGGATCGGCGCGGCGTAGTAGCCGACAAGGCGCAGCACCTCGAGGGCGTCGAGAAGTGTGCCACCGGACCCGCCGGCCTCTTCGGGAATCGAGATCCATGGGAAGCCAGTCTCGGCGAAGGCATCCCAAATTTCAGCAGCGCGGCCGTTCGCCTCAGCTGCTTGGATCGCGCGGTGTGAGCACTGCTCTGAGAACAGCCGACTTGCGGTGTCGGTAATGAGTGTGTCAACGGGTAGTCCGGATTCGTCGCTCCGCTCCTCATCCTGTTTTGGGGTGTTCATGTCTGCGGTCCCTCCGGGTTGTTGGGGCAACGGGTAGTCCGGATTCGTCGCTCCGCTCCTCATCCTGTTTTGGGGTGTTCATGTCTGCGGTCCCTCCGGGTTGTTGTGTCATCCAGGTAGTCCTTGGAGGCCTTTGCTTGCGACTGACCGGAGAATCTCGATCGTGCCGCCGCGGATCGTGTTGCCGGGTCCGGTCAGCACACATTGTGCGAGCAGTCGTTGGAACATCGATTCGGAATCCGGGCTGAGTTCCTGGTCGACAAGATCGACGAGCTTCTCAATCAGTTCTACTTCGAAGCGGGTGCCCATCTCTTTAACGAGCGATGACTCGATCGAGGGCGCCTCGCCGGTGTCGATCAACCTTGAGACCGACAACGAAAGGTTGCGCAACGCCCACCATCGAGCGGTCATCTCCCCGAAGAGCTCAACGACCCTGCTCTCCATAGGGCTTCCTTGGGTTTCTCGGAGTAACTGCTCAACGGTGGAGAACGGCGAGAGCCAGCGGTCCGGTCCGCCTCGTTCGTACGCCATCTCGGTGGTGTTCTGATTCCAGCCCATTCCGGCCTGGCCGACCACGTTCTCGTCGGGCACGAACACGTCGGTGAAGGAAACCTCGTTGAAGTGATGTTCGCCATTCAGAAACGGGATCGGGCTGAGTTCGAGGCCGTCGGTGTTCTTGAGGTCGATCAGGAGTTGGCTGAGGCCCTCGCGTTTGTTGCCTTCGGGTTCGGTCGGGGTAGTGCGCACCAGCGAGATGAACCAGTCGTTGGTGTGGGCGTTGCTGGTCCAGATCTTGGTCCCGTTGAGAATCCAACCGCCGTCGTCGCGGTCTGCCCGTGTCGAAACCGAGGCAAGGTCAGAGCCGCTATCGGGTTCGCTCATGCCGATGGAGAAGCCGAGTTCGCCCCGGCAAATAGGTGGCAGAAAACGTTCCTTCTGCTCCTCGGTGCCGAATTTGTTGATGATGTTGCCGGTCTGGCGGTCGGCGACCCAGTGGTAGCCAACGGGTGCACCCCACCGCAGCATCTCTTCGACCACGATGAACCGGTCGACAGCCTTTTTGTCGCTCCCGCCCCATTGTTTGGGCAGGGCCATGCCGACCCAACCGCGCTCTGCCATCTTCTTCGAGAACGCCTTGTCGTGCCGGGCCGCCATGCCAAGGCCAGGCTCATGGGTGCCGGGCGCAAGCTCCTGGGAAAGGAACTCGCGAACTTCGTGCTGCAGGGCGAGCTCGTCGGTGGTCAGCTCAGTGGGTGTAAACCGCATCGCTCGCGAACTTAGCCCTCGCCCGTGTGCCAGCTACTAGTCGGCGAGTAGCCGGCCAACATTGCGATCTGCGGCCGCGGTATATACGCGCTCGATCATTGCGGTCAGACCTTGTTGCACAATCTCGTTTCCGGGATCAAGGTGAGCCAGGTTGTTACCGAATTGTCCCATCCACCACAGGATGTTTTCGTCGTAGCTGCGGTTGAACCAATCGGTATCGATGCTCACACCTTGGCTGTTCAGCCGGGCGAGGTAGCGGTCGATGAGCTGCCGCTCTGTTTGGCGGCGCCGCTCGATGCTCAGGCTGGTGGTGATGAAGCACGACAGATCCATTGCGGCGGGCGCTCGCATAGCGGTCTGCCAGTCAATCATGGTCACGTGGTCGCCGGTAAAGAGCAGGTTGTCGATGCGGTAGTCAGAATGCACCATCGTCAACGGCTCGTGGGCCGCTCCCTGACACCAATTGGTCAGCGATGGAGCGAACCGCAGCACCCACTCAGAAGTGGCGCCCGGCAACACGTGGCCATAGCGCTCGATGAATACCGGCAGGTTGGCGAGCCACATCGGTTGCAGGCCGCCAACGCCAGCGCGGTCAAATCCCGGCATCCAATCGAAACGGATGTGCGATTCCCACCACACGGCGTGGAAGTCAGCGAGCGCGTCTACGGCTGTGGCGGCCTGCGCGTCGGTTGCGCCAGCGAAATAGTCGAATGGGTCTGCATCGATGTACTCAAGGATGATCGCCCAGTGCTGTTGGCTGTCGTCGGCGCCGGTATAGAAACATTTCGGCAACCGAGTACTCGTCGAGTGTGGCGCCGCGGCCCGGTAGAAGGCGACCTCTCGGGCATAGGCGCCAAGCATCTCGCCGATGCGACGGCTATCTGGGTTCGCCGCTGGGAGTTTGATCACAAATGTGCTGGGCCCAGAGCCGCGCTCGTAGGTAACCGAAAGGGTGGCTAAGTCGCCGATGAGGCCCTTGCTCGGGTCCATAGGTTCAACGGTGAGCGAATCGAACTCAGCGTCGAGCACCCCACCTTCGCGGATCGCTTCGTTGAACCACTGCAGCGATAGGTCATCGACCGTGGCTGGAACCAGGAGAGTACCCACCCTTCGATAGTAGGTCCCCGCATCCAGCCCGACACCACGGGTACCGTGAAGCAATGGCATCGCTCCCAATCGTTGATATCTCTGCCTTTCGGGCGGACCCAAAGAGTGCCGCCGCCAGGCTGGTAGTCGAAGAGCTCGTTACGGCTTGCCACCAGGTTGGCTTCGTCTACATAAACGGCCACGGCATCGACCCGATGCTCGATGCGGATTTGTTCGAAGTAGCAAACGAGTTCTTTGCGTTGCCGCTGTTGGAGCGCCAGGAGCTAGCCATTGCGAACAGTGCTGCGTTCCGGGGCTACACCACCCTGGGCGACGAGCGAACCAATGGCAAAGCTGATTGGCGCGAACAGCTCGACGTTGGTCCCGAGGAAGACGCCCCTGCCGACCTCAGCGGCCCGGCATGGCACCGACTGCGTGGCCCCAACCAGTGGCCCCCGACCCTGCCGGCCATGAAGCCTGCAGTACTCACCTGGATGCAGGAGATGGAAGCCCTGGGGGTCACCTGCCTGCGGGCCCTTGCCCTGGGGCTTGGTCAACCAATGGATTGCTTCGACCATGCTTTCTTGCCGCAGTCCGACGTGCACCTCAAGGTGATTCGTTATCCGGCACGAGTCGAACCGCAAGCGGACCAAGGTGTTGGTGCCCACCATGACACCGGCGTGCTTACCTACATCGCTCAGAACGGCATGGGTCTCCAGGTGGAGACTCCAAACGGCTTCGTCGACGCCGAACCAATCGCCGGTGCCTACATCATGAACCTGGGTGAGATGCTTCAGCGTTCTACTGACGGCTATCTCAAGGCAACGCCGCACCGAGTCGTCAGCCCGGCAGGAGGCGAACGCATTTCGGTAGCTTTCTTCTTCAACCCTCGCTTCGAAACGGTGTTCGAACCAATCGAGCTCCCGGCTGCGCTCGCAGCAGCAGCGCCCGGCGGGGAGCATCACAAGATCGACGACGAGATCCACGCACTCTTTGGCGAAAACAATCTTCGCACGCGCCTGCGATCGCACCCCGACGTAGCCGCCAGCCACTACACCTAACTACCGCTACCCGCCGGCGAGGGTCGCCGGGACCGAAGAGCTGTTTGGCTCCGACAGCGTTTCGGCGAGTGCGAGCGGAAAGGCGAGCTACCCGCCGGCGAGGGTGGCGAGGAAGTGGACTTCGGCGCCGTCGGGGATGTCTTCGTAGAGCGCGTCGGGAAGGATCTCGCCGTTGATCGCTACCGACGTGCCCTCGCTGAGACGTTCACCGATACCGGGGTAGCGCTCATCGAGCACCTTGATCAGTCGCCGCACCGTGGGCGCGTCGACCAGGACTTCGTGATCGTCACCCGTGAGATCGCGCAACGACGCAGAAAACTTGACGGTAATCATCTCTTCCTCAGTACCCAGCCCGTCCGGACCGTAGATGTTGAGACTCGAACATAGGATTGCGAGCGAAACAAGTGATCCGGCCTACCCGCGGCGATTGATGGCGTCGAGCAGTGCGATCGGGGACATGGGCAAGTTGTTGAGGCGGCACTGAGTAGCGCGCTCGATTGCATTGCCAATGGCTGCCATTGGGGGCACGATTCCGGCTTCGCCAACACCGCGAACGCCGTAGGGGTGATTCGGATTTGGTACCTCGACAATGATTGTCTCGATCATGGGAAGGTCCGAAGCCACCGGGATCCGGTAGTCAAGGAAGCTCGGATTGTCGAGCGTGCCATCGGAACGGTGGATGTACTCCTCGTTGAACGCCCAGCCGATGCCTTGGACCACGCCGCCCTGCATCTGTCCTTCGACATAGCTCGGGTGGATAGCTTTGCCAGCGTCTTGAGCGGTCGTGTAGCGAGCCACACGACATACGCCGGTTTCTTGGTCGATCTCAAGATCGACGAGCTGGGTGGTGAAGCCGGCTCCGGCGCCGCGGACATTCTCGGACTGTGTGACCGAGATGGGGCCGCCGGTGCGCGGCGCCTTGGCCGCCAGGTCGGCGAGCGACAAAGGAGTCTCGGTGCCGCTCACATGCTGGGCTTGGCCTTCGACCCATTCGACGTCGTCGATTTCGCAGTCCCATGTCTTGGCGGCACGGCGTCGCAGGTCCTCTTTGATCGAGCGGCAGCAGTCGATAACGACCTTGCCAGTAGCCAAGGTCACGCGGCTTCCGCCGGTGACGTCGTTGAAGCCAACGGTCTGGGTGTCGGCGATCTTGACCGAGACGCGATCGACGCTGATGCCAAACTCCTCGGCGGCGAACAGTGCCATCGATGCTCGGCTGCCACCAATATCGGGCGACCCTTCGATCACGTTGACGTTGCCGTCTTCGTTGATGTTCACCGTGGCGGTCGAGTTGCCACCGATGTTGAACCAAAAACCGCTCGCTACGCCTCGGCCGTAACCTTCGGGCACCGGCGACTTGTAGTGCTCAGAGTCTCGGATTGCTTCGAGAGTTTCGACAAAGCCGATACGAGGGAACTCCGGACCGTAGGACGCTTGGGTCCCTTCGACTGCAGCATTCTTGAGCCGCAAATCGATCGGATCCATGTCGATAGCCAACGCCAGTTCATCGACGATGCTCTCGACGCCGTAGGCGATAATCGGGGCTCCCGGTGCCCGGTACGCGGCGACCTTTGGCTTGTTGCAGACAACGTCGAATCCTTCGACGAAGAAGTTCGGAATGTCATAACAAGCAATCGCAGTCATAGACGCTGCGCCAACGGGTGAACCGGGGAATGCCCCAGCCTCGAAAGCCATCCAAACCTCGGCGGCGGTGATCTTGCCGTCGTTCGTGACACCCATCTTGATCTTCATACGCGAACCCGAGGTTGGGCCTGTTGCCTTAAACACTTCGTCGCGGCCCATCACCAGTCGCACCGGGCGGCCCGATTTGGCCGACAAGCGCACCGCTAGCGGCTCGAGATAGATCGTTGTCTTGCCGCCGAAGCCGCCGCCGATCTCGGCGGGCGTCACGTTGAGCTGCGACGGGCTCCAGCCCAGGGTGGTTGCAGTCATGGCTCGCAGGGAGAAGTGCCCTTGGGAGGACACGAACAGATTGGCGCGGCCGTCTTGGTTGGCGTCGGCAACACACGCGTGGGGTTCGATATACCCCTGGTGGACCGGCTTGGTGGTGTACTCGCGCTCAAGCACCGTGTCGGCGTCGGCAAAACCTTTGTCGAGGTCGCCGCGCTCGTGCACGACTCGTGACGCGGCATTCGAAGCAGCCTCGGGTGCTGGTTCAACGCCACGCGTGATCATGGCGTCGTGCAAAACGGGTGCGCCGTCCGCGAGTGCTTCGTCGACCGTGAGCACGTGGGGGAGCGCTTCGTACACCACCACGATTGCGTCGGCGGCGGCCCGAGCAATCTCGCGACTCGTGGCCGCGACTGCGGCGACCGGATGGCCTTCCCACAGAACCTTGGAACGGGCCAAGATCTTTTCGGACATGAAGATGTCGTCGGTCTTTGAGCCTGCGTCGGCCAAGTCCGGCAGGTCAGCAGCCGTAATAACTGCGTGGACCCCCGCCATTGCTTCGGCTGCCGATGTATCGATCGAAACGATGCGGGCGTGGGCGTGCGGCGACCGCGCAACGGCGCCTTCGAGCATGTTCGGCAATTTCAGGTCAGCACCAAATTGAGCCTTGCCGGTCACCTTGTCGAGGCCATCGGGGCGCACCGAACGGCTACCGACCCACTTGTAGCTTGGAGCGGTTGTTGGATCTTCGGTCATCGTCATGCTTGTTCTCCCATAGCTTCGGCTGCGTCGAGTACTGCTCGAATAATTTTGTCGTAGCCGGTGCAACGGCAGAGATTGCCTGCGAGTGCATACCGGACTTCGGTTTCGGTTGGATTGGGGTTCTTGTCGAGAAGCGCTTTGGCTGCCATCAAGAAGCCAGGTGTGCACACGCCGCATTGGAGCGCAGCGCCTTCGAGGAAGCATTGCTGCAACGGATGGAGTTCATCGGCGTTGGCCAGACCCTCGATGGTCACGATGGTGCGACCTTCGGCCTCGGGGGCGAAGATCAGACAGGCACAGGTAACACGGTCATCCATAAGCACCGAACAGGCCCCGCAGTCGCCCGTGCCGCAGCCTTCTTTGACGCCCATGAGACCAACGTCGTCTCGTAGCGCGTTCAGTAACGAGCCGCCGGACTCACTCAAGAAGTCGGTTTCGTCGCCGTTGATCGTGCAGTTGACGTGGGTGCGGCTCATGGGTGTGCTCCATTGGTTGAGGTGCCGGCGGCGCGTGCCGCGGCCAGTTTGACGGCCCGCTTAGCGAGCACACCTGCGACTTGTTGGCGATACGCAATAGTGCCGCGCTTGTCGTCGATGGGATTGCATGCTGCGCTGGCGGCGGCGGCCACTGCAGCCAAGGTGTCGTCGTTGATTGGATGGCCGATGAGAGCAGCTTCGGCATCGGGCACGCGGAGGGCAATTGGGGCCACAGCGCCCAATGCCACTCGGGCCTCGGCACAATTTCCGTCGGCGTCGAGGGTGATCCGGGCGCCAGCACCAACCACGGCGATGTCCATTTCGGTGCGGGGTGTCATGCGGATATAGGCATCGCCGGTGTTGGCTGGTGGCTTGTCGACTTCGAACTCAATGATGAACTCGCCGCCCGTTAACGTGGTTGACCCGGGACCGGTAGCGACCTGGTCCACGTTGACCGTACGGGTGCCGTCGGGGGTAGCGACCACGGCGCGGGTGTCGTTAACCAACATGGCGGGAACGGAGTCCGCGGCAGGCGACGCGTTGCATAAGTTGCCGCCCAGACTCGAACGGTTCTGGATCTGGTCGGAGCCAATGAGCCCTGCTGCCTCGCTGAGTCCAGGGAACTGGCCGGCGAAGGCGGGGTCCTCGGTCAGCCGACTGGTTGGCACGGCTGCGCCGATTGTCCAGCTGCTGTCGCCTTCGGTTACGGCGTTTAAACGGTCGATGCGTTTCAGGTCTACGAGGAGACCTGGCTCGGGCCGACCCGACCGGATCTGTGGGATCAAGTCGGTGGCACCAGCGAAGACCCGCGAGTCTGGCGATGCCGCCAAGGCGTCGACGGCTTCTGCAACAGTGGTGGGGGCGAGATAGTCCATGTGGCGATGTCTCCTTGAGGTCTGACAACGAGCTTCCCTAGTTTCGCACAAGTCTTGGTTTCACAACCATCCCGAAGCAAACGAACCGGGCTCGTGCACCTTTCGTGCG
>Ga0209828_1000958_pt1:5000-27231 | contig 27231 bp, 22 predicted proteins | sample MaitaG_FD_187429 | JGI IMG/M metagenome (GOLD analysis project Ga0209828, IMG submission 187429) | Marine algal microbial communities from Maine, USA - Maine_Asex2 metaG (SPAdes) (version 2) | ecosystem: Host-associated > Algae > Red algae > Unclassified | place: Maine, USA...
GATAAGAGGGTGATAGTCTGACTAAATCGTAAAAATCAGAAGCAGTTTTACCAAAATCATTATAAAATCTTTCAAATATATCTGGCATCCAATACCAACTCGGTCCCATGTCAAATGTAAAGCCGTCTACTTGAAATTGTCTAGCACGGCCGCCGACAGAATCATGCTTTTCAAAAATATGTACGTCATGACCTTCTTTAGCTAAATAACAAGCTGCCGATAATCCAGAAAACCCAGAACCAATGATGCTAATCTTCGCCACACATTCAAGTTTACGAGTACGAAACAGAATTCAATTCCATATTGTTTAAGGGGATTGAATAAAAAGTTAAACAAAATAATTGCAAACTATTGCTTACTCAGCAAATATAATAAGCTACTAGCTGTGCTTATTAAAAATATAGAATAGCTTGAGTCCGATTGTTCCCCAAGAACTCACAAGATTGATTAATTCCAAGCTTCGTGTAAAATAATTGTGTTCTATTTTATTTAAAACCTAAAAATGAAGACACCTGAGTATGATGATTTTCACACAATCTGAATACAAGTTGTAATCAAACTCAGACTAATATAAAAGCCTCGATGATTTAAAATCACCGAGGCTTATATTCTTAAAGACAAAATGATTACGCCTTACCGCCTTTCAAATTATCTTGTAATGTCTCTAATTCATCCCATTTGCCATCTGCAGCTAACTTTGCTTGGTCTGGCCATGTTGTTGGATCATGCATTTGGTATCTGCTTCCCGCTTCTGTCAAAATCTCTTTCAACTTCTCTGGACTAGCACCTGCTACATCAGTAAACGTTGGAAGACCTGCATTTGTCAGTAACTCGGCAATTTTAGGACCTATTCCTTCAATCTTTTTTAGATCATTAGGTTTTACAGTCTTTTTATTAGCAGCGACTTTTTTTACAGCTACCTTCTCTTTAGCTTCAGCAACTTCCTCTTTAGATTCAGTTTCTTCCTCCTTTGATTCAGTTTCTTCCTCCTTGATTACGTCAATTGCTTCTTTATTTACCTCAGCAGCATCATCTTTAGCATCTTCAGTGACTTCTTTAGCTTCTACTGCTTCTTCAGTCGCGTTAACTACTTCCTCTTTTGACTCAACTGCATCTGCTTTCGTTTCTTCAGCTTCGGCCTTTGCTTCAACTGCTTCCGCTTTTGCATCAGCTGCCTCTAATTTAGCTTCGGCTGCTTCCTTTTCAGCGGCCGCTTTAGCAGCTTGTTCAGCTTTTTTAGTAGACTCGCCTGCAGCAAATTGATTTTTCAACTGGCTAAATACATCTAACTCACCAAGTGTAGTTTTTTCAACTTTACTTGACTGTGATTTTATATTTGTTCTCACCTGTCTTCTCTCAGTGTCTTTTGCGCGTCTTTCTGTACTGTCAGCATCTCTTTTGATATCCTCATGGAATCTTGAGTGTGACACTAATATTCTCTTATCATCTCGATTAAACTCAATGACTTTGAAAGTCAATGACTCATCGATACCTGCCATCGACCCATCTTCTTTTCTTAGATGCTTGCCTGGAGCAAATGCTTCTAATCCATAAGGTAATGATACGATTGCGCCTCTATCATCTTTCTTAACAATTGTCGCTTCATGAGTCGAACCGATTGGAAATACATTTTCAAAAGTATCCCATGGATTCTCTTCTAATTGTTTATGGCCTAATGATAGCTTTCTGCTGTCTTTATCGATGTCTAAGATTTGAATCTCAATGTTCTCATCTACTTTCGTAAACTCAGATGGATGCGAATATCTCTTTGTCCATGACAAGTCAGATATGTGAACCATTCCACCAATTCCTTCTTCAAGCTCTACGAACACACCGTATGGAGTCAAGTTTTTCACAACTCCAGTATGTTTTGAACCGACTGGGAATTTATCTGATACTTTTGACCATGGGTCTTCTGACAATTGCTTAATACTTAAAGACATTTTTCTGTCTTCTCTATCAATTGTGACCACTTTTGCTTGAAACTCTTGACCTAAGTTGAAAAATTCTCTTGCGTTTACAGGTTGATTGCTCCATGATACTTCAGATACGTGGATCAGCCCCTCTACACCAGGTGTAATTTCAAGGAATGCGCCATAATCTTCTATATTCACAATCTTACCTTTCACTTCAGACTCGATAATAATGTCCTTGTCTAGAATATCCCATGGATGCGGCTGTAACTGCTTCATACCAAGAGAAATACGTTTCTTATTCTCATCAAAATCAAGAACAACCACGTTCACTTTTTGATTGAGTTCTAAGATTTCATTTGGATGATTAATTCTTCCCCATGAAATATCAGTGATATATAGTAAACCATCAAGTCCACCTAGATCCATAAAGGCACCAAAGTCAGTGATATTTTTAACCACTCCTTCGAGTACTTGACCTTTTTCAAGACCAGCGATGATTTGTTCTCTTTGTTCAGCAAGATCAGATTCAATCAATGCTTTGTGCGAGACTACTGCATTTTTAATGACTTCATTAATCTTAACAACTTTAAACTCCATTGTCTTTCCGACATATGAGTCATAATCGATAATAGGTTTGATATCAATTTGTGATCCAGGTAAGAAAGTCTCCAAACCACTTGAATCTACAATCAATCCACCTTTTGTTTTACTGATTACAGTACCTTTTATAATTGTACCATTTTTATATGAATCTACTAATGAGTCCCACGCCTTTAATAATTTAGCTTTTCTTCTTGACAATACTAGCTGACCTCTATCATCTTCCTGAGATTCAACATATACATCAACCATATCACCTATCGCTAAATCGGGCATATCTCTGAATTCCGATAATGAAACCAGCCCATCAGACTTATAATTGATATCTAATACAACATCACCAGCAGCAATTGCGCTTACTCTACCTTGTACGACATCATTATCAGAGAGAGTACTTAAAGATTTTTCATAATCTTTAAGGTAATCTTCAATTTCAGCCTCTGTATACTTTAATTCGTTTTTGTTTCCAAGAGACCAGTCAAAATCATCGTGTGCGGTTTCTGGTTCTTCAACTTCTGGATTTAATAATTCATCCAAATCCCCTTCTACCTCATCTTCTGATTTAGGAGCAGGTGCTACATTTTCTGATGTTTTGATTTCGCCTGAGGAAACAACTTCGCCTGTTGGTTCAGTTGGTGTGGTGGTCGTTTGTTCTGTCTTTTTTTCTTGAGTTTGTTCAAGATCCTTTTCGTCGGACATAGTGAACTTAAATTTGTATTCCGACAGACTTTTAGCCGGAAGAGGTTATAAAATAATTTGAGCGCGCAAAGATACGTTTTTTTTGTGTAATGATTAGTAATGCTCACAAAGAGGTGTGTATAACAAATAGCATTTTCTATTAAGCGGCACAAATTAGCTTTTTGACTAAATCTCAAGCATCACTTGCGTGATAGCAACTTAGGTTAACAATTGCGTTAGCACCTTTGATCGATCATTTTTGCCCTGACAATTTCATTCTTCGCTGTATTACACTTCTATGTGCGGCTTCAATAAGTTATGATCCAATGTTGCCTAGTTAGTGTTTTCCATGGAGCGATTTCCATTCTTTTACTTTTCATATAAAATACATTTGTCAGGATTCTTACAAAAAATCGCGCCTAATGTGACTTTTGACTTATTATTAACTGCGGCACTTCGTACCACGCTACATGACGACGCTCTTTCAGGGCTTAGATTTTGCTTAACTAAACGGAATTGGGTCTTCTGTCTGGGAAGGCTGTGTCCAGGTTTTGCCAGCAATCTGTTCAGGCATGACTTCCCAAGACCCATCATGGCTGCCTCGCATTCCTGTTTTTGTCGGCCAATAGTATTCGAGAGGGAGCGAAAAGTTTAGTTCTTTCTCTGGGCAAGAACTCAGTGTTGTATACAATAATGAAGCACCAATGGCTATTTGGGTTCCATATAGAAAATCACGGCGCTCCATTTTGTTTTTCATAAATCAATAATTAAATTATCGAACTGTAGATTTAAGACCAACATTTTCATTATTCCTATGATAGTTAAACAACTGAGAAAGATCTTTCTTTCAAACAAGCTCTCTGAAATCAGATTCATTTTGAAAATCAAAAAGATTCAAACTAAAATCAGTAAACTTGTATATCACAATCAAAGAAAATAAAGATGAGTACTGAAAGACCGTGGCTTAATATTTATCCTGGAGGAGTTCCTGCTAACATTGACCCTGATGCCTACTCATCAGTTGTTGATTTTGTCAGTCAAAAAAGTCATGAATACACGAAAAGAAAAGCATTCTCATTGATGGGAACAGAATTGACATATGGAGAAATAGATAAGCTAAGTACTCAATTTGGGTCCTACTTACAATCTAGAGGCTTAGAGCGAGGAGATAAGTTTGCTATTATGATGCCCAATTTGTTACAGTATCCAATCGCATTAATAGGTGCGTTAAAGGCTGGTCTCATTGTGGTGAATACGAATCCTTTGTATACGCCGAGAGAAATGGAACATCAATTTTTGGATAGCGATGTAAAAGGGATCGTGATTGCTGAAAATTTTGGTGCAAACCTTCAGAAAATTTTAGATAAAACTAGCATCAAGGTGATCATCACCACGACGATCGGAGAAATGTTGGGACTGAAGGGAAGCATGGTAAACTTTGCGGTTAAGAATATTAAAAGGATGGTACCAAAATTTGAGTTGCCTAATCCTGTTGAGTTTAAGACTGCACTGAAACAAGGAAAATCATTTAAGCTAGCAGAGATCGAACATAAGGCAGAAGATGTAGTGGTTCACCAATATACAGGAGGAACAACTGGTGTGAGTAAAGGTGCCATGCTGACGAATAGAAATCTGGTAGCCAACTTACTTCAGATCAGAGCATTTCTCGATCCTTATGTGGATAAGGAGAAGGATACTATTGTCTTAGCACCATTGCCTCTATATCACATCTTTGCATTTACATGCAATTGCCTTGCTATGATGGATTTGGGTGCACTCTCTGTATTGGTAGTTAATCCAAGAGATTTATCAACTGTTGTTAAAGAATTTACACGATATAAAATCACTGGATTGACTGGTGTGAATACATTATATAATGCTTTGAATAACGATGAAGAATTCCAGAAATTAGACTTTGAGCATTTAGAATTTGCTTCTGCAGGAGGGACAGCATTGCAATCTGCTGTAGCTGATAAATGGAAAGAAGTGACTGGAAATTTAATTGGTGAAGGATATGGAATGACTGAAACTTCGCCTGTGATCACGTCAAGTCCAAGAGACATTATTAAACTCGGCACTGTTGGTGTACCTGTACCTTCAACGGATATTAGAATCGTGTCTGATGATGATAAAATCATGCCGATCGGAGAGCGAGGTGAGATCCAGGTAAAGGGCCCACAGGTCATGAAAGGCTACTACAATCGACCTGATGAAACCGCTAATACTTTAACAGAAGAAGGTTGGCTCAAAACGGGTGACATTGGCATCATGGACGAGCTAGGATACTTGAAAATTGTAGATCGGAAGAAGGATATGATCCTTGTATCAGGCTTTAATGTTTTTCCAAATGAGCTGGAAGATGTCATTGGTAAACATCCAAAAGTGCTAGAAGCTGCTGCGATTGGAATTCCTGATGAAAAGTCGGGAGAGGTTGTCAAAGTATTTATTGTCAAGTCTGATAAATCTTTAAATGAAAAAGAAATCATTGAGTATTGCAGAGAAAATTTAACGGGGTATAAAGTGCCAAAGCAAATAGAATTTAGAAAAGAGCTCCCTAAGTCAAATGTTGGAAAAATATTGAGACGAGAATTGAGGGGTTGATGTGTAAAGACAATAAAACGAATACCTGAGTATAATAATTTTAGATCATATCACTATGAAGTACGGTTTAATGATTGGAATTATTTTTGGTTTTTCTTTTGATTGCCATACTCAATACTTAGATCAATTCCTATGGGAAAATCGATTGATTATCATCTTTGAAAATAAGGCTCAACTTTCAGAGAAAGGAGATATTCAAGAACGAACATTACTGAGAAATAAAGCTATTTTAAAAGAACAAAAACTGAGAGTATTCCGATACAATGGCAGCACTCTAAAAACTGTATTTCCTCAAAACAAATTAGAACTAAACATTGATTTAGATTTACCCTTTCGCGAAGACTACGAATTTTTATTAATTGGTCTAGATGGAACTATAAAAACAAGATTTTCCGATGTCAAAAGTCCAAGGTGGATTTTTGATTTAATTGATTCTATGCCAATGAGGCAAAAGGAATTAAAACTTGAAAAAAACAATAAAAAATAACTATGCTCTTATTATAATAAGCTTCTATTCCTGCGGGACAGCATGTAGCAAACTTAATCCAGTAGATGAACGAGGGATAAATCCAAACCAGGTTTTTTCATTTGAGTCCTCTGGAAGGCTTAAGTATTCGTTATAGTCCTCACCTTTCAGATGAGTCCCTAAAAACGCGCTAATAAAATGTTGATTAATATTATTGATTTTACGTTCGTCCCAAGATGGTTCAGCATATCTATAATATTCATCAATATGTAGCCCGGCTTTCATCGTTGCCAGTTGAGGAGGATTTGGTGCAACATTATGCCGAGCATTATCATAAGTCAATAAATATCTGTCTGCGTTGACTGCGCCCATATAAATTGCTTTGATCCCTTTTTCGTATCCAGATATATCATCCTCACTTCCTGCAATGAAAAAAGTTGGCACTTTTAATCCTTTTAATCCTTCTTCGTCCCAAACACCTCTTTCCATTCCCCAAGGCGCAAATGCAACTACAGCTTTAATTCTGGAATCATTTGATTTTTTAAACTCATCACTATAAGTGCCACGAGATTCCAATGCTGTACTTCCACCAGTCATTCCCTTGAAAAAGTTTAGTGCAAATTCACTGTAACCTGCACCTGCAGCATTTAATGCTCCATATCCTCCCATGGAATATCCGATGATAGCAGTGTTTTCAGCATCTACTTTTCCTGATAAAAAATGGTTGCCACCAACAGCGTCTAGATTAGCGAACTTATCAACGACGAACAAAATATCTTTTGCTCTATTTAGAAGCGTACTTTGAAATCCAGCTGCATCACTAAAGGTAGATTCTGTATGATCAATAGCCACAACTATAAAGCCTTTGGAGGCCAAGTTTTCTGTCAAATATGTCATTAAAAACCGTGATCCCACATAACCATGTGAAACGATAACTAGTGGAAAAGCTCCTTCTGATGAGATAGCTTTTGCATCACGCATCGCTCTACCTAGAAAGCTAAATGGGATAAGAGGTCGTTCAGCATTGCCAGCAATACCTAAGACATCTTCATAGTTAATGATGGGAGAAATTGTGGTATCAATACTTGACGGATACCATACCTCGACTTTCAATGGTCTATCATAAAAAGCTTCTTTTCCATCTTTGGTATTTAGGATATCGATTTGATTTTTATTGAGTAAATCTATTGTTTGAACACCGATTTGATATTTGCCTCGTAAAGCTAAAACTGGAGCATCAGGCAAAGGATCACCAATGATAAATTCATGCTCTACGACTTGTCCACATATTGGAGTCGCTTGAAAAGTAAACTCCGCAGTCAAAATAACAATAAAAAGGTAGCTAAGCCAATAGTTCATATTCTGATAATTAATTTGAGTAAGGTAACTTTTTTAGACGGGATGAATCTTCATTTACTATAGTGATTGAGCAATTAGACTGGCCAAAACAGGAATCAAATACTAGTTACTTATTGCAATCATCTCGTTTACGCGTGTCTTGGATTTGTCTTATTTTCCATTTACCATTATGCTTAATAAAGGTAAATACATTCACTCCACAATGTGAAAACTCTTCACCAACATAAAAACTATATGGTGTCCATGCTATGGCTAGAGGACCATCGATATTGATATCATAATTATGAATTCGTTCATCCCAAATTTTATCATGTGGTTCTCCTACAGCTTTTATAAAATCGGCAATATCAGATTGCCTTGATATTGTTTTTCCTTCTTTATTAAAAGAGACAGATTCAAGTGTAGCACTTTTTTCAAATAAATCTGGCATTCTTGATGCATCCCCTTTTCTCATACTATCAAACATCGTTTTAATATGAGATGTAATTTGTGCATGATCGTCAAATTGCGCTTGGCAATTTAAAAATGATAGTATAACTATTGAAATAATCAGAAATCTCTTAATCCACATAACGTACTATAATATTAAACTGTTATCTATTTAATCTTCGAACATTGACAATTGTAATCCAGGAATAATTTTTACAGCATTTTTATAATACAATTTTTTCAGTACCTGATCTTGCAAATCTAGGCCATACATTTTCCAGAATGCGTGATATCTTTTGTAGTACGGAAAGTATTCGTCATCGCTTTCAAGAACTCTAAAATATGTTGGAAATTCTTCTGGCTTGTAAGAGTCTTTACCAAATAAAACTCTATCCTGATATTTGGTTAAAAACTTTTTCGCGAAGCGTGGCTGTCTTCCCAATTCTGCAATCACAGCTCCGATCTCAACATACATATTAGGCATATCATCTAGCAATTCTCCTAACTTTTTTAAGTCATTTGGATACCATCCCATGTGGGCATTAATGAAAGTTGTGCCAGGATGTTTTCTAAAAATATCGTGCTGCTCTGCGATGATCGTTTCCCAAGATGCAGGATTATTAGCATCACGCTTCCTGCCTGGTCGGAGCTTTAATTCTAACCATCTTTCATTTAAACTGTCATGTGGTGCCCAAAAGGATTTAGGATCTGCGGAGTGTATTAAAACAGGGATCCCAAGCTCTCCACATTTAGCCCACACAGGATCAATTCTAGGATCATTGATACTCACTCTATTCCCAAGGCTATCCGTATTTGTCATCCCTTGACTTTTATAAATCTTTAAGCCTCTGGCTCCACCTTGCTTGACATCGAATTCTAGTTGCTTTACTGTTTCGACAGCCCAGTCTGGTTCAAGAATACTTCTGATTTCAATGTTGGTGAAATTGATAATTCTATCTTCAGCACCATACTTTTCAATGTTGTTTTTCATTTTCAATAATCGCTCTCCTCCTCGCCCACTAAGATTGACCAGTGCTTTCATATTCATAGCATCCATAGTCGCTATCAACTCATTTATATCCATATCTCCCAATCCCCAATGATGGCTATGAACATCAATAAAAGGGAATTTTGCTTTAGTGATTGGGTGCTCTGGTACTACCAATGTAGATGGCGGCTCGTAAGACTCAAAATCCATCGTCATTTCTAATGGCTCTTGTCTTTGGGCAGATAATTCAATAAGCGAAATAAAGGCAAGAAGGAAAAACAAAATTCTCATAATCTCAATTTATGAATCTAAGTTAGGATAAATCTATTTCAAAGGATAGGTTGATAACAAAGAGATCAGTTCTTTTTATGAAAATTGTAGAATTAATTGTTAAAAACCTGAATAAAATTTTGAGACTTTAGGTCAATTACAATTCCTGCACATTCACCAAATCAATTCTAGATAATTCTTTTAGTTGTCTATTCTCAAATGCTTCATCCATTTCACCTACAGGATAAGTCTTGTCCTCGTGCTTATAATTGACATAATCTTGAAAGCGAATCTTCCCAACTTTTCGCTGATTATATGCTTCTCTAAATCGAACTCCACCACCATTGACATGATATGAATAGGCTAAGAAATCCAAAGTATAATCACCTTCTCTTATCCAATACACAAAGACATCATCGTGATCAGTACCACCACCTTCTTCATCAAAAGTCACTTGTATTTTATGGTATGGAATATCCTTAATTTTGGTCAATCCTAAATATTTCTTTTTAGCAGCCGCATCATTTAGGAAGTAAGGGAGAAATGCAAAATAGTGGACCGAATTTAGCGCATCGCTATACGCTCTTCTTTTTTTATCATCAAGATCAATGGCTTGACCGTTTACAGTTCTAACAAAATTACCATTTGTCAAAACATCTTTAATAGCATCACCTTTTTTATCATTGTAAGTTCTTTTATATTCAAAGTCATCTTTGTTTCTTTTGTACTCAAATGATTTTTCTCTAAAATCAAAAGTATAATGAGCTTTGACAAATGCTTTAGCTCCATGTACCTTGATACTCTCATCTATGACTTTCTGTGAAAAATCAAATAAATCATTTTTTTGTTTGGAAAAAGATGTGATGAACAAGAACACACAGCCAATCGCAAGTAAGTAGTACACAAATTTCATAAGAATATAAAGGTATTTTATTATCAAAAAGTTTTTAAAATAAGTACCTGTTATTGTCTGATGGTTGACATGTCTCGCAGTGATATATAAAACACATTTGAATATCCATTTAATTATTCGCTCCTTAACAAAATTGATATATCTTTTTCCTTGATGAAAAAGAAACAAAAAATCAAGTTAATTTTAATACCTGCACTTAATGCTGGCACCCACACCCACAAAAATAACGAGGCTTAGCTCATCAATTAATTAAACACAGAAATAAACTTTCCCTTAAAATTTAGGACATAGAGCTTATCATTATGTAGCAATACATCAGTCGGCCGATGAAACCCTTCTGCCATAATATCTAATTGATCACCTTCATGTGAATAGGTCAAAACTCGATCATTTTCAAAGTCAGCCACAACAACATACTGCTCATTTACAAAAATACCTGTAGCCGCATTCATTCCTGAATCAGCAGCAATAGTTTTCAAATGCTCTCCTTGCAAATTAAACACCTGAACTCTATGGTTATAAGCATCCGCGACAAAAATTTGATCTTCAAAAAACTGAACATCCGTTGGGTAATGAAACTCTCCATCGGCATCTCCCTTTTTCCCAATGTGATGCTCAACTCCATCTATTTCATAAATGACACGATGATTATAAAAGTCAGCCACAGCTATTCTATCTCCATAAATATCAACACTAGCAGGACCATCAGGCACTGCCGTGATGTGTACCGTATCAAGTACGCCCTTATTTAATACCCTAATTAAATCCGAACCATACTCTGACAATAAAGGCTTTCCACTATGCTGTGAAATATGCATAGGTCTGTCGACTTCTACTACTTCATCTTGAATCGCGCCATGACTATCAATTTGAACAAGACGATTATTATCTGTATCAGCAATCCAAATTTGATCATTGATAATGGTGATGCCATTTGGAGATACATCGTCTAATTGGATATCATGGTCGAAAGTCCAGAGTTGATTTGGGCCACAAGAACTAATTGTTATGATCAATAGCAGCAAAAACATCCCCTCTATCCTCTTTAGAGTGTGGGCCATTTGCATGGAATTCATTAAACATTCAAAATTCAACATTCAACACTATTTTTAATGGGTTCCCTTTTTAATATCATCCCGGTCGTACATGCAACATGCTGGCAAATCGTCATATTTTTCGGCTGTTGCTTTAACATCTTCAGTATCATGTCCTACACTAGCCAACATATATTTCAAGGCTGCAACATTAGTTTGCTCAGTATCAAAATCAACTTTAAGAATTTTTGTCTTCTTATCCCATTTTGCAAAACCAACACCTGGTATTTTTTGAACTGTACGTTCAATACGTGATTTACACATATCACAGATGCCCCACACTGAAAATTCTGCAGATTTATCTGTTGCTATATCTTGCACTTCAAATTTCGTTTCTTCTATTTCTCCAGAAAATCTTGTGATTTTGACTTCCATCGGTGTGTAGCCAGCATCAACAACTCTTGTATCTACTTCTTCAAGCGTCATCTTTGTATCAACGGGGACAGTAAAACTGAATAAGCCTTCTTCAATATCAATTTCGATATTTTTGATGCCTTTAACTTTTTTAAATTTCTTCTCTAATCCATAGGCACAAAATGGACAACCTAATCCTTCCACTACAGCTTCAACCTGATCTCTCTCTTTGTTCTTTTTCTTTTTTTGAGCATCTACGTTCGTCGTGAAGGCGATACTCAGTATGCATAATATGATGAATTGTTTCATAATTTTAATGTTTTAAAAAGTGGTGCTGCATTGTTAGCAGCACCACCAAGTTTTAATATTATCTACCAGACGTACCTGGCTCCAAATAGTAATTTATATTTTCTATCGATAGCAAAACCCTCTGACTCGTGTAATGGCAATTGAATTGAAAAATCAAGAGTCACCTGATCTTTCGCATATTGAATTCCTTGGGCGAACAGGATTAACTTGTTCCCATTTGTATACCATTCTGAACCATATTCAAAATAAAAATTGATCTGATTCACTGGGTAAGTCGGTTTCAATATGGGTAATCCAAAATTGGCATCAATTTTAAAAAAGTCAGCATTGTCTCCGCCTACATATCGGTAACCTACTTCCGCGCCGATACCGTGTTTGAGGGTTTCATATCCACTGATTAAAGTGAGCTGAGTTTGGTATTCCCCGATACCATAATCTTCAATAGGAGTCTTCACTCCAGATGGAATCCAATGTACTGACTTCAAAGCCATTCGATGCGTTTTTGCCTTTCCATCCTTTCGGTAAATCTGATACTTTCCTCTGACAATAATATCAGCCATTCCGCTTTCAGTCGGTGTAGACACATACGGAACATGTATCGCGACCAATGAATTGGACGTTGGCAAATAATGAATCATCAATGGGAAATAACCGAATGTTCCCTGCTCTGTTTTCAGAGACTCACTTAGTGTCTTTACAATAAGTGTTTGCTCACCAAGCATAATGGCTTTGTCTCCTGTAATCGGAGGACCTTGTGCGAAATTGGTGTGTACGATAAAAATGTTTATTAATAATATTCCTAAATATTTCATATTTGTTTTCTAATTCAGTTAATAAAAGCGGTCACATGCTTTTGAAACTGATTAGGCTAACAACGGAAATTCTGGAATGTGATGATGCGATTGGTAATTAAAGGTGGTGGTCTATAGAGGAAGGTCCTTTTAACTTGCTGATTATTGCTTGTAACATCAGTATTAATGAACTGAACAATAGATAAATCATCAATGTCAATATCTGCAAAATCAACATTCGCATAACTAAACTGATCTATATCTATTTGTACAAATTCAGAATCTGAAGTACAACACTTCTTTTTACCTTCTGACTTGATACAACAAGCTTTTATTTCACTTTTACATTCGCTAGGCGGAAGGATAGACAGACCACTTAAATGATCGCCACAAAAATATGCAGTGACTGTTACTCCTGAGGTACTCAACAGAAGCGTGGTCGCAATGATGATATGTAAAAACTTGTGTATCACTAGATTTGTAACATAAAGATAAGGCAGATTTCGCTAGGAAACTTGCTAATTAACAGATTTTTATGAGTATTTCGGGTCTCATACAGAATGACATACGATAGCTAGCTTCACTTTCGTTTGGTTTTCATGAACAACAAAACAATCTTTTACACAATCTCATTATGTCTTTTTATCACTACACGAATACTGGCACAATTTGGTATCAGTCATCTAAACCATAATCATAAGGCACTGTTGTCAATGAATTATGAGCCAATCACTGATTTCGAAACTTTATTGATTCGCTATGGGAAAGTCATCCATCCGAAAGTCATCGTCACTGCCAATTTTGGGTATAGTAAAGCGCCTTCTTTCTATCAGGATTTTGGGCCAAATTCTGATTTGCCAAGACATCTATTTACAGCAGGCATTGAATCAGACTATTTTTTATTTAGACATATTGAGAAATACCCATTAAGCATGTCAATATCAGGCAGGTATCAATATGAACATTTTGATGCTAACAGTAATGTCAGCGAACATCATTTTGATCTAGAGCTTGTTGCCTATTATCCACTCAGGTACAAGAAAATCAGTGTCTCCCCATATGGTGCTTATGGGACTTCAGATTTTTCTGGTGCGAAATTTAGACAGACTCGGTCAATTGGTGGAATGATCGGATTTCACTTTTCTGAAACTGATTATTGGTATCTATTGATTTATGATAAGAGGTATGATAATGGGACTGGAGATCATCGCATTTTTGTGAGTTTGGGTTTGCTTTGGTAAATGCCTATGTGTTAACAGCAGATACTTTGGATTTTTTAAGTGTTCGAAGGAAAGCTAGAGAATTAGGTTATATCTTGTGACTGTGTGTTGAGGAATGATTTTAATTTTTTATCTGTGTCTCTTTTTTTTGTTCAGCGGAAAATGATATGTCGTCGTCTCTGTGAGGTACGAAAAGATATGCGATCATATCCATTGTTAGCAAGCGTTTTTGATTAAATAGAGATTGATGCATTCCGTATTCGTGTGTGATATCCATTTGCATGAACTCCTTTTAGCCAGTACTATGCTAACACAATACTTTATGTAAAAGGTATTGTACCAATTCGTGATCATTCCTTGGCATTCTACGTTCAGCACCAATCTCGTTACTTTTAATAAGCAGAACTCCATTCTTTCCTTTTAAGAGTTCTTTCTAAATCAATTTCATTTCTATTCCAGTTGACAAACCATATTTTTTGATCTTTAATTTTATTTTTCGAATCTGCTAAGTTTGTTTCCATCGCATAATTACTTTTCAATAAGATGTTGTCTTTTGTGGCTTCAGAAATGAAAGGACATGTTATAATATCAAATAAAAGCATTGTGATTTCTGCATACTTGAATGGTGATTCAGATTCTCTTATTTTTCGCTTTATTCCTTTTTCGATGTTCTCTCTTAGACGACTGTAGGTCGCATTTTCACCTATGTAATATAGGAGAGAAATTATTTCAAAATAATTCAAGTCTGAATAGTCTTTTGATTTTTTAAGACTAAATATTTCTCTGATTCTTCTTTCACTAAGTAAAAATGATTCATCTAATTTTGTACAAGCAATTAGCAAATTAAGAATTTCAATTTTTGTTACTTCTCGATTATCACTTTGCATGCTTAGATCATATATGAAATTACATTCTGATGCAATTTTAGTATGAATAATTTGCTTAACGTCTTCACTCTTGTTATTTAAGAACTTTACTATCACAACTATTAACTGAGCAATCTTGAATGTATTGGATGAATTTATATTTAAAGAGTATGCATAAAATGCAATTTCAAGTATTACAAGCAAATAATTTGTAAGATTTGAATCGTTGTAAATTAAATTACTTGATTTTAATTTCTTTATTAATTCAGATTTTATTTTACGAACTACATCGTTTGAAAGAATTGAGTAGTCCAAATCATTTTTTTTTAGTATACACTGAAAATCGTTGATAAAGTTTTTACAGATTTTAAAAGGACTTGAAATAGATGAAATTTCATTAATTTTTATTTCTTCATCTCCCTTTTCTATTAATTTTTCAGTTATAAGATAATTGAATAAATCTTTGATTCGGTTTTTTAATTCGATTTTCCCAACACCAATGTCGGTAATGAACGGTCTTTCTCTAACCAATGATTTTCTTTCATTAATGTAAAGTTTATATTCTTCTAGATTTTCCTTAAATATCTTTTGTATTCTTTCTCCAAGCTTCAGGTCGATAGTAAAAACAAAGTAATCATCAACGTATCTCTTTATATTATAATCAACTTTAAATTTGAATCCTTGTTCTTCCAATTTAGCTAGTACTTGTAAGTCTATGGCTTGTAATACGATTTCTGCAAATATCCTTGAAAACTCTGGCCCTACAACTATTCCGTTTGTTTCGTTATAATTTGATAATTGAACAATTTTATCAAATTTTGTTTCAAAGGATGAGTGCTTATGATTTTGTTTAGCGTATTCTTTTCCTTTTATAGCCCAAGTAATAGAGTGAGTATAAATGTTGTAAAAGCATTTCCGATTATCAAACTCTATCCTATGATGAAATCTTTGCTCTAATCTACGATAGGATAATTTTTCAAAGAACTTATAAATTAGATCAATTGGTTTATATGTGAAATAAGATTTTAAAACCTTAGAATCTATTCTATTTATTTCTGCAACTTCAACACCATCATTTACTGTTGTGTCTTCTTCAAAGGCAAGATCGGACTGATAAAAATATTTTGCTATAGAATTTGGAGCTCTCAAAGTGAATGGGCTCTTTGAGCATGAATGAATTATAATTGAATCGTAAGTATTATAAAAGTCCACAAATAGATGTTGCGTAAATGGATGGATAACACTTAATTTTCTTGTTTTTTTTGGGTCAGATCTTCTAACATTATATGAAAACGGAATTGTAAATGCTTTCTTTTTGCCTTTTGGTTCATATCGTGAATATCCGTTTTTAATTTTTTGCTCGAAGTGTTGTATAAGAGTTTCGCTCTTGCTTGTTACATAGAATCCATTATTGGAGAATATCATTGGAGTTTCATAAGGTAAAACCTCAGTAAGAAGCACTCTCCATTTATCATATCTTTTAATTTTAACTTTACTCATTTCCAACAGCTTGTTATTGCGACTAATTCTTCTTTAGTGAACCTCTTTACAATTCTCTTAGTAAATCCACTCTTGAAGGAATATTTCTTTAACCTATTTAATTGGAAAGGATTAATTTCGCTCTTCATCTTTACTCCTAAGTCATGATTTGAAGCTGAAATGAGTTTTCTGTAAAAGGCATTCAGATCATCTAGTATTTTATAGTTGTTAAGTGCTGGGTAGTTATAATAAATTCCTGCTAAAAGATCATTTGTTTTATCACTATTACGTACACTAAAGTTACCTGTAAGAAATCTCATTCTTTTTACCAAAAGCTCAAAGTCTTTTGTCTTCAAATAATTGAAAACTGATTTGGCGATTTTAGTTTTAAGCTTTTTCACTTTCTTCTTTGCAATTGAAATGATTAAGTTTGTCTTGCCACCTTCTTCTTTTTTCCAAAATTCATATCCTAAATAAATCAATGGTTCAGATTCAAGAATTCTATTACTGCTGTATATTTTAGTTTTAAGTTTATTTGCCATCAGTCCTTTTGGCAAATTCGCATTTAAGGAATTTTGAATTTCTTCGGCTTGTTTTTTACTGGTGCAAAATATTAGTATATCATCTACAAAGCGTGCATAATAGAAAACTGAAGTAGTCCTTTTAATTTGCCTATCGAATTTTCGTAAATAAATTTCTGACAATGTAGAACTTATACTAAGACCTCTCGGTAGTCCAGGCAAATTAGAATCATTTAAATATTCATCAATCGTGCTGAGAAGTAAATTAGAATGATAAGAAAGAATTGTATCTTCTTTTAGTTTGTTTAAAAGAGTTTTACGATCAATGCTTTCGTAGAATTTTTTTATATCTGTTTTCAAAATCCAATAAGGAGATGATTCTTGCAGGATTGTAATAATTTGTTTTACTATCAACCTTCGATTAGCTTGCTTGACTTGATATATTCTTTTAATATTATCATTGAGCTTTCTTAGGACAAGTTTTTTGGTTAATAAATCAACAGTTGAATAATTTCCAACACGGTTGAAATCAAAAGTGAAATTATTATTCTTCACATCATCAAAAATTTGATCTAAATCTGATTCTAGATTACTTCCATCAAGCTAATATTCTCTTTTTTCAAAAGAGTTACAATACTTTATTAATATGTTGCTTGTGTAATTTTGATTCATTTTTTATTTAATGCTTGCTAACAGACGAATGATTATATCGATCGTCCCTCTGAGTAACGAAGAGATATGATCTGATATATGGTGTTAAGTGCTGCCACTCTTGATCAGTGATTCAATTTCTTTTATTTTAATATGCTCTGAGTATTGTGCTAGATTAGCTTTTTCGTTCAATCCTTCTTCTGAGGCAATTAACTCTTCTAAACGGTACAAAACGCTTTTCCCATATCTGAATTTTATCGGATCACTATCGTATAGATTATTAATTTCTTCTCCTCTTTTTTGTGGGTCTTCTATTTTACCAAACTTTCCGTATTCAGCGTAAGCTATTCTCAATTTTTCCTTAGAAGTTGCACTTGTCTCGGTAGTTGCTTGTTCAATTAATGCTTTACTCCGTTCTATTGTGATATTTGGGTAAAGTGAATTTATATGTTTGTCTATCAAGAAGTAACTCTCTATGTCGTAGAATTTGGTAATAAGGATAGTCGTCTTATCTACTAAGCTATAGCTCCTTAAATGTTTTTGAATTATTTGCTTTAGCTTTTGTGGATTCTCGTTATCTCTATCTCTATGAATTAATATTTGTTTGAGATTTGGCGATTTAGAAATTAGTTTATTTGCGAAAAATATAGCCGAAGCTAAATTATCTTTTCCATCGTAAGATTCAAGTTCTACAGTCTCTGGATCTATTCCGTGGATTTGGAATATACTTTCTAACATACTTGTATTACCATCCTCCGTTAAAACCAATATTTCTTTTTTATCATCAATTGTCTTCAATTCTTCCGCTAATGAAAGATATTGAGTTAATTTCTCTTTGGACAGTTTAGCAAAGTATTGAATTAGCAGTTCAATATTTCCTTTATCCGCTTCCACTAGAGATTCGTAATATTCTTTCCTCTGTGAGTTAGGTATTGCTACAGGGAAGTAACCTCCTTTCAAAAGTATAAGATTTAGAATAAGACGAGAAATCCTTCCATTTCCATCTAAGAATGGGTGAATGCTTACTAACTTATGGTGAAAAAGTACAGCAAGTACAATTGGTGATAGTTCAGGGTCACCTTTTATACTATAATACCAATTGAAAATTTCTTCAACTTTCGCTTGAATATTATTTTTATCAAATGTGATTTTGTCTCCATTTGGATGTTGAATGAATACATCAAATTTCCTAAACTCGCCGTCATCTATTAAGATTTCTTGCATTAAGACTAAATCTAAAAGAGAGAAATCTTCTTCTACAAGATCAAAAAGGAAACTAATAGCAGCATAACTTTTTCCAAGACTTAAATATTCATTTTTCTTTGCTTTATACTCTTCAGATTGTTTTGGATCTCTTTGCGTTAGATAAACCATTTGAAGCCCTAGTTCTTCTCTAATTTCTGGGTTGAGGGAGTTTAAGTGAGATTTACTTCCAATGATAAATGAATCTTGGGCAACTTTGAGTAGCATTGATTTTGACCCACTCAATTCATCAACTTTACTTTTTAAATCAGCCGCTTCTTGGATAATATCAATATTACTTAAATCTTTCTCTGTCATTTTATTTTTTTCATCTGCTTGCACATAACATCTCAACACAAACAACTAGCTACGAATACTACACCTATCTTTTCATCAGCTTATCCGTTTTTAACCGGTACAATACACTTAGTGAAAATAACGCATATGTTACGATGTCTCCAAGTTTGACGATTCGTAAAGTCTGTATGTACAGATGTTTGTACTGCCTAAGATAGGGATTGAGATGGAGAATAAACAGGAATGGACTAAAAATTCTCAGCTGTAGCGTATGCTGGCTCATAAGGGAGATCGACTATTCTAAGTCATCCTAAGACTGGACTATTTAATAACATTATTTGATGTAAAACGGAATATGACTATAGCCCATTTTACGATCACCATCATAGGCGTATACAAACAATCGATAATCACCTTCTTCCTGTGGTGCTGTAAGACTACATGTCCATCTTTATTTTATAGCATGTTTACATGCGCGTCCTCGGAATATATTCCGAGGCTACTAAATATTCCGTACCTGACGGTACTTTTGTTCTGACTCCTGAAAATCCCTCGGTCAATTGGTGGAATGATCGGGTTACACTTTTCTGAAACTGATTATTGGTATCGATTGATTTATACTAAGAGGTTTGGTAACGGTATTGGAGATCATCGCATTTTTGTGAGTTTGGGTTTGCTTTGGTAAACGGCTAGGTGTTAACATCAGATACTTTGGATTTTTTAAGTGTTCGAAGGAAAGCTAGAGAATTTGATTTTTTCTTGCGCATTTGTGTTTTGGAATGGTTTCAATTCTTTATCTTTTATCTTTTTTTGCTAAACGGACGGATGAACGGACGGATCGGCTGTATCGTGAGCTGTGACGAAGGAAGCATGATCGTGATTGTCGCTTGTTATAGATCGTCATCTTGTTGTTTAACATATCCAATATATTTTCTGCCTAATCTGGTCAATCCAAAATAAGTAAAAGGTTGTATTAAATTCGTTGTTATTGCTTGATCAAAAAGAAGCCCTCTTCCAATTAAGTCTTGCACTTCAACTAAATACTCTTCTTGGTTTATTCCGTACTGTTGATGATCATTAGCTTTGATGTTTTCATTGATTGCTTTTGTTTTGCTCTTTATTGCCTTTATGTTTCTGTTTACTTCCTTCTGTTTCGTTTCAAAATTGTTAGAAAGCCCCTTTTTATAACGTGATTTTTCCAGTTTTAAATTTATATCATCTGAAATGCGTTTTTCTTGCAATTCTAATATTTGAATTGAATATTTTAAAACCTTATCACTCATTGTACTAAAACAATACATGATTTTGAATTGTATGGCCGTAATGGAGTTTGTAATTGAAATAAACCTTAAGACTTCATCTGAATTACTATTAAGCTTAAATTGTTTTCTTAATATATTTTTGAATGATTTATGTTTATGCCTAGCTGAAGTTTTTGACACTGAGATAAGCACTTCTTCGATAACATCACTTAGTGCAAGTTGATCAATATTATCAAGATCTATATCTTTTTCTGTTAACTTGTCCATTGAACTTGCAAAATCATTTACAAAGCTATTTACTCTATCTTGTTTTATTCTTGACCTAGCTTCAAATATAACTTCATTAATAAATGTGCCTGCAAATGGGATAGCTCCAAATAAACCTTTGATTGTTGATTCTGTAAATTCTTGTTTGACAACTTTTTTCATTTCTTATTGATGATCTATAACGTCAGTCTGTGAAAAAACCAAAATCAAAATTTAGCAAACCCAATTTGATGTTAGATGAAGTCTTCTTTCCAAATTAATATCTGTAAAAGACTTGTAGTTTTATTTATATAAAAATCAAAATAGTCACTTTTACGCTCGTAGTTTTTTCACAGTCTGGCGGATCGGTGACATGCTGCGTCTCTCGACGTAGGAGAGATATGCTGTCATCGTCACTTATTAGCTACCGTTTACTTAAAATATTTCCTCTTTTGTGATAATTAACTCTTCAACTAATTTTTTAATTTCTTCAGAAAATTCAAGAGTGCTATTTAGAAAGGAAATAAGTCGAGATCTATCTACAAGAAAAGAGAGTCTTATATCTGCTCTATTGAACCACTCACCAATCGCATTTCTAAAACAAAAAGGAATGAAAATAGTATTGATTGTTGTTGATGTTAAGTCAATTTTATTTGCCCAAGATGAAAAATCAGATGTACTTTGTTTATCTATCCATTTTGTAGTACAAGCACATTGTCCAAAAATTGATATTCCACTGGGTTGATTATCACCTGTATCTAAGTATGCAATTACATCAAGTCCTGCATCTCCAAAATTATTAGAAGGGTATGCAATAGGATTAAAGCTAGTTGATAGTTCTTCGTTTAATATTAGTGCTAGATTCTTGATTTTATCCAGACAAGTAATTCCTGAACCAAAAAGTGGATTTGTATTCAAACTATTTGTTCCAAATAATTCAACCTCAAAGTTATTCGGAAGTATTTGTCTTAAGCCTTCATAACTCACTATTTCATAATAGGCAGAAAATTTTTCTGAAGTTACACTATCTAACAAATATAGATTTGAACAGAGTAATAAAAAAAAATAGTACTTATGGTTTATATTTTCTGGATCATAGTATAAAACCAAATCGTCATCAACAACAATAAAAGGATACGAATCACCATATAATGACTCTCTAGATTCCAAAACTTGGTACCAAGAATCTATTCGGTCCACCCAATGGTCATATCTTTTATACCTTTGAGAAGGTATTCCAACGCCTTCTATATCGAGACTTTCCATGTCACTAATATCTTCAGCGTTTCCTTCTTCTAAATCTTCTTCTCTTTCAGATAGTCTATCTAGAATATCCATTTTGGATTTTTCGCCATCAATATTCGCCAAACATATAAGTTCTATATAATCAGCCCAATGATAATCTTTGTATTGAGCATAATTTGGCTTCTTTTGAAGTGTTGTAAGATAATTAGCTGTCATTTTAACTTTTGTTAATCTTCATCTTCTATTTCTCTTGTGGCGAGAATGACTCTAAGGTTATTGGAGATTGATTTTACGTCTTTAAGATTATCCATAGTAACTTTACTCCATTCAGATACTAGATGAACATAATCATTTGAGGTTTTTATTTGAGATAAGGATTTATTTATTGCACTTGCGAAAATTTCATTAGGTTCATCAGTAAACATAAATGCTTG
>Ga0209828_1000959_pt1 | contig 27230 bp, 29 predicted proteins | sample MaitaG_FD_187429 | JGI IMG/M metagenome (GOLD analysis project Ga0209828, IMG submission 187429) | Marine algal microbial communities from Maine, USA - Maine_Asex2 metaG (SPAdes) (version 2) | ecosystem: Host-associated > Algae > Red algae > Unclassified | place: Maine, USA | collected 2015-01-05
TACGAGATCGCTCGCGTCTTGAACGCGTCCGCGGTGGCGGGAAGCTTCTGAAGCTTGCGGCCAATACGGACCCACTCACGGGCCGTGCATGGTTCAACGTCGGCGATGATTGCGAGCCAATGCGCTGGTGTTGGTGAACCGGTCAGTACCCATTCAGGCGAGTCAGCGAACTCAGCCGCCAGCGTGACCAGTTCGTACTGGGACCGGGCCCAAGTTTCCACGACTTCTTCAAGCCGATCCGTCAACGGACGCGTGCCCGAACCATCGTTTTGGGCTGCCGCTGCGGGCGGAATAGCTGAGGAGTGTGCGGTGACAGCCATGGCAGTCTCCGATCAAATCAAATGCAAGGACCGGGCTTGATTTCTCGCTTGGTTATGCACCTGCAAGACGAAGTATGTCGGTCGAGCTTCGCTCGACTAAGCCTATTTGAGGGGTGTGACAGTCTCGAAGAAGACCGGCCGTTGGCCGCAGAATCTCAGAAAAGTTTGTCTCTAACACGCGTCCGAGGACGCCCGATTGGCCATCCAGTTCAAGTCCGATTACCCCGCAAAGCCATCGAGTTGACGTGTTGTCAAGAGCCTTCCGCAACTGACGGGCTGGGAACCAACTTGTCGGCAGGTTGCCGCCGTCGTCGTGGATCGACTTGCCGCTCAGCTCAGCTGGGATGCGGGCGTACGTTTCGCAGGCGCAGGTCATATCGGAGATGAGTCGGTCGAGCTTGCTGTCATGGTTCAAGCACCCGGCGAGCGCCTGCACATCAAACGTCGATTCGATCTTGGGGATGACGAATCGGTAGATGCCTCGGCAGCCAAGATTGTTGGCTACTTCAATCGTCACTCATTCCTGTTGGACCCCGAAGCTACTCAACGCACTTTCTGAACTGCGTTGGCCGGTAGGTAGCTGCGCCCGTGTGACTGCAGTTGAAGTGATCCTCGATAGCTGTCCTGATTAGCCCGTGGTGCGTTCGAGCCGCGGGCGGCTCAAGCTAGGCGGGCGGGGTGCGCAGGATCTTGTCCATGCTCTTGCCTTTGGCAAGTTCGTCCACGAGCTTGTCGAGATAGCGCATGTTCTGCATGATCGGTTCTTCGACCTCTTCGACCCGAACACCACAAATGGACCCGGTGATGAGTTCGCGGTGCGGATTCATCTTTGCTTTGGCGAAGAAGGTCTCGAAATCGGTTTCTTTGTCGAGGTGTGTCTGCACCCGCTTCGGCGTGTAGCCGGTCAGCCAACGGATGACCTGGTCGACCTCGTCCTTAGATCGGCCCTTCTTCTCGGCCTTCTCTACGTAATGCGGATACACGCTCGCAAAACTCTGGGTATAAATCCACGGCTTGCCGTCTTTGGTTTTGGTCGCCATGAGGCGAAGCTACCGCGACAGGAATCAGCGGTCAATCGGTTCGGCGTCCCACAGTTGCACCTCGGCGGGGTCGCCGTACAGCATCTCGGCCGGGCTCCGCTTCTCGATGTTGCCGGTCAAGCCTCGGTACATGCCCAGCCCGCACAATTGACGAAGCTGCGGACTGAAGGTCGCCATGACCTCGGCAGGAATCCCCAGCTGCTGATTTTCCTGCTGGCGAATAAAGCCAGCGCAATAGTTCATGGCCACACCGATGCGCACCTCATCCTTGGTGACGTTGGCGCCTCCCCCATGCCATGTGCTTCCGTGCCACACCAGCACGCTCCCCTTGGTCATCTCGGCCGCCATGGTGTCCACATTCGCGTCGCCAGCGAAGTAGTCGGGGTTCTGCCACAGGTGGCTGCCTGGCACGAGTCGGGTGGCACCGTTGTCTTCGGTGAAGTCGGTCAGCGCCCACATGGAGTTACACACCGTCGCAACATGCGGCTTTGCCAACGGCTGGATCTGATCATCGGCATGAATCACCTGCGCTGTTTCACCCGGCCCGAGTGAGATCGATGCCAAGCTCGAAACCAAACATTGAGGACCGAGCACGCCTTCGATCAACTCGAGCACCACGGGATGCGGCGGAACCTTCTGCCAGATCTCGCCGTATGCCAACAGGTTGTAGGTACGGGTCGTGCGGTTGCCCTCAAAGCGATTGTCAGCCGGCACGCTGCCGAGCTCGGCCTCAAGGCGGTAAACGTCGTCGACTAGCGCCTCGATCAACGCCGGCTCAATCGCGTCCTGGACAATCGTGTAGCCCTCAGCAGCCAACTGTTCGTGATGTGTCGTCAGATCTCGCGCCATGCCGCCACGCTAGCGATACCGCCACGCGAGCCATGCCGTCTCGCTATTTGCCGGTCCGAATCGTGCCATAGGGTGACCAAACCACGTTGGCAAGCACGGGAGTGACCATGGACCTTGATCTACACGGCAAACGAGCGCTGGTTACTGGCGCGTCAAAAGGGATCGGATTTGGCATCGCGAACACGCTGGCCGCCGAAGGCGTCGACCTCATCATTGCGGCGCGTACCGAAGTACATCTCAACGCCGCCGCCGACCAGATACGAAACGACCACGGTGTCGAGGTGACCGCTGTTGCTTGCGACCTGTCAACGAGCGCGGGACAAGACCGGCTCGCACAAGTCGCTGTGTCAGGTGCGCTCGACATCGTTATCAACAACGCTGGCGCCATCCCCGGTGGTTCGTTGCGTTCGGTCGACGAAGAGACTTGGCGTGTCGCCTGGGACCTCAAGGTCTTTGGCTACATCAATCTGACACGCGCGCTGCTACCCCATGTCGAGGCAGAAGGCGGCGGAGTGATCCTGAACGTGATTGGAGCCGCTGCGGACCGGCCGAGCGCTGGCTATATCGCGGGCGCCGCCGGCAACAGCGCGCTGGTTGGCTTCAGCAAGGCGCTCGGTGCCACCTCGCTGCGCAACGGCGTGCGGGTGCTCGCGGTAAACCCTGGGCTAACGGTCACCGATCGCCTGGTCGACATCCTGCGAGAGCAGGCAGGTGCGCAGTTTGACGATTCCGAACGATGGAAAGAGCTGGTGCCGACCGATCCCGCGCCTGCAACGGTTGCTGAGGTCGCCGACGTCGTGGTCTTCCTGGTCTCGCCTCGGGCAGGCCATGTGAGCGGCACGGCCCTCACGATCGACGGTGGCAACTCCGCGAAGAGCTAACACCGCGCGATTCGCAGTTCGTGTCGCAGCGCAGTGGCGATCTACCCTCACGCTATGGAACTGAACGATCGAATCTGTGTGGTGACCGGCGGCGGGAGCGGTATTGGCCGGGCGAGCGCGCATGCGTTCGCTGCCGAGGGTGCGCGGCTCGTGGTGGTCGCCGACCTCGACGAGGCGAAGGCAATCGCGACTGCCGAATCGATCGACGGCAACGCCCGAGGCGTCGGTCTCGACGTGGCCGACCAAGCCGCGGTGACAGCGCTGTGTGAGTCGATCGAGGACAATGACGGCCCTATCGACCTGTTCTTCTCCAATGCTGGCTATGGGCAGGGCGGCGGCCTTGACCTGAGCAACGATGACTGGCAGCGCATGATGGACGTGCACATGACATCGCACCTGACCGTCGCCCGAGCACTTGTGCCAGGCATGGTCGCCCGCGGCGAGGGCTACCTGTTCAGCACCGCCTCGGCTGCGGGATTGTTAACCCAGATCGACTCGGGCCCCTATGCAGTTTCCAAGGCGGCAGCGGTTGCCTTCGCCGAGTGGCTGTCGATCACCTACGGCAACTTGGGCGTGCGCGTCTCGGTGCTGTGTCCTCAGGCTGTGCGCACCAACATCATTGGCGAAGACCTTGAAGCGTGGGACAAGTTTGCGTCGAGCGGCCAGGCAAGCCAAGACGGCATCTTGGAACCCGAAGATGTCGCCCAGATGGTCGTTGACACGATCCGGAACGAAAACTTCTTGCTACTTCCCCACGAACAAGTAGCGACATACATGCAGCGCAAAGCCCAAGACCCTGACCGCTGGATTAGCGGTATGCAGCGCTTTCATGCGCGCCTAGAAAACGCCAAGAGCTAGAGCCGAGCTAGACCGAGTAGCTGTTCGAGGTCGCTGTGCCACCGGTCCCTGCCCAGTCGGTGTGGAACCATACGCCTCGGGGGCGGTCGACTCGCTCGTAGGTGTGAGCGCCGAAGTAGTCGCGCAGCGCCTGGATCATGTTTGCGGTGCCGCGTTTGGTGCGGAACGAGTCATAGAAGGCGAGCGCCGATGACATCGCTGGCGTTGCGATACCGGCTTCAGCTGCAGCCGCCACGACGGCTCGCAGACCAGCGTTCGTGCGGTTGATCTCGGTGACAAAATAGTCATCGAGCAGCAGGTTCTCTAGCGACTCGTTACTGCGATACGCAGCCATGATGTCGTTCAAGAAGCGGGCGCGAATGATGCAGCCATCGCGCCAGATGCTGGCAATGAGTCCAAGGTCTAGATCCCACTCTTGTTCCGCCGACGCGTCGGCGAGCAGCATGAACCCCTGTGCATAGCTGACAATCTTTGCTGCGTAGACGGCATTGCGCAGCATGTCTGCGGTCAGCGCGTCGACCCGCTCACCAGCGTCTGTTGGACCGGTGAGCAGCTCACTAGCCGTCGCCCGCAATTCAACAAACGACGACACCATGCGCGCACCAACCGCCTCGGCGACCAGCATGACTGGCTGCCCGGACTGCATCGCGTCAATGACCGTCCACTTACCCGTGCCCTTTTGTTGTGCCGCGTCGAGAATGTGGTCGATCGTCCAGCTGCCGTCGTCTTCTTGTGTCTGAAAGATCTCGGCCGAGATGTCAACGAGATACGACTGCAGCTCGCCGGTTCGCCACGACTCGAAGGTGTCGCCGATCTGAGCGTTGTCGTATCCCATCGCCTGCATGAGTCCATAGGACTCAGCAAGCACCTGCATGTCGCCATATTCGATGCCGTTGTGCACCATTTTGACGAAGTGCCCGGCGCCGCGTGGGCCCATCCAACCAGTGCATGGTTCATCGTCGACCTTGGCGGCAACGGCTTCAAAGATCTCTTGCACGAGCGGCCACGCGGCGGGTGAACCTCCAGGCATGATCGATGGTCCGTGACGTGCGCCTTCTTCACCGCCGGACACGCCTGAGCCCAAGTAGAGCAACCCGGCGGCTTCGACCGCGGCTTGACGACGGTCGGTGTCGCGCCATTCAGAGTTGCCTCCGTCAATGATGAGATCGCCCGGTTCGAGAACTTCGAGCAAGCCTTCGATGACCTTGTCGACTACTGGCCCGGCTTTGACGAGCATCATGACTCGACGCGGTCGTTCAAGCGCCGCCGCAAGTTCAGCAAGCGTCTCGGCGCGAACCAGCGTCGCATCGGGGTTGCGGGCGATGAAGTCGTCGGTGGTCGCAGTCGTTCGGTTGTACACCGCAACCGTGTAGCCGTGGTCGACCATGTTCAGGACAAGGTTCTGGCCCATTACCGCCAGGCCGATCATTCCAATGTGAGCCATGGACCGGATGCTACCCGGGCTCGCCATCCAGGAAGTCTGCGATTGCTGGCCACGCCGTTCTGTCCTGCCACATGAACAGGTGCCCGCCGTCGAACCCGACGCTGGTCGCGTGTGGAATGGCGGCGGCCAACCGTTCGTTGTTGACCGGCGGCGCCACGCCATCGTGCAGACCGTACGCAACCATCGTTGCTGCAGAAATTGATGCCAGCCGGTCCCACGTGTCGTGGTGACGTCTGGCTTCGAGCTGACGCAGAAGCCCAGGCGGCGGCTCGGCGGGCCGCACCGGTGGCCCCAGGATTCGGGACATTTGCGCTTGCACCGCGGGGTCAGCAGTGACCCGCACGTCCCACAAGTCGGCGATCGCGTCCATGTTCTTACCAGCGGCGTACAGCTCATGTAGCGGGTATGACGATCCACCTTGGCCACCAGCAGAGGTGCACGCCAGCACAAGCCGAGTCAGTCGATCCCCGGCAAGGATCGCAAGCTCTTGCGCAACCATGCCCCCGAACGAAATGCCGATCGCTGCGAATGTCTCGAACCCTTGCTCATCACACAGTGCGAGCGCGTCAGCCGCATAGTCGGCCATGGTCGGCTGGTAGGACGGCTCGTGCTGTTCGGTTCGCCCGAGACACCGATGGTCATAGGTGAGCAAGTCAAAGCGGTTGGCGATCGACCATTCCAGCGCGTTTGGATAGTTGCGCAAGTCAGAGCCAGTCCCGCCAAGAACGAGCACAGGCGGCCCCTCACCAGAACGAGCCATGCATATCGTTAGACCCCGGTCGGCAAGAGGCACGAACTGTGCGTGTATCGGAGCGCGTTCCATGTCTCTTGTCTAGTACCCCGGCCTCGTGTGCTGCTCATGAGCGGGCGAGTTCTTGGGAACCGAGCACGTCAGCAGAAGTAGAGTGGTGTCATGCCACTGCAGCCACCCGCCGACCTCGATGTCGTGGATCACATTCAGCAGACACGTGACAGCTATGCCCAGCTTGGCTACGACTCATATCGCTGGGCCGAAGAACCCGAACCGTCTGCTTTCGTGCGCCCAACGAAAGCCCTGTCCGAATCCAAGGTTGCCTTGATTGCGTCGGGCGGTGTGTACCAGGTCGGCCAGGTCGCCTTTCATCACAAAGACGACACCACGTTTCGCCGCATCCCGACCAATGCGCCTGTCTCGGAGTTGCGGACCAGCCACTTCGCCTACGACATGACGAATGCCCGAGTCGACCCAAACGTTGTCTTCCCGATCGATGCATTGCGCAGCATGGTCGACGCCGGCACGATCGCAAGCCTCACCCCACACGCCTTAACCTTCATGGGCGGTATCTATTCGCAGCGTCGATTGAACGAAGAGCTCATTCCGGCCATGACCGAGGCGCTGGTTGCCATGGAACCCGACATCGTATTGCTCGTTCCAGTTTGACCGGTCTGTCATCAGTCAGTTGGACTGATTGCTCGCCATCTTGAAGCTGCTGGTTATCCGACCGTGTCGATGACGTCTTCGTGGACCATTACCGCCAGCGCGAACCCTCCTCGCGCTGCCTTTCTCGACTACCCGCTGGGCCACACTGCCGGACGGCCACATGAGCTGAGCGAACAGATCGACATCGCCACGGCCGCTCTGTCGCTGATCGCCGATGCGACCGAACCCGGCCAGATTGTGCCGTTGCCACATCGCTGGCCGAGCGAGTGGAAAACCAAAGCACGCGAGCTGAGCGACAAACGCACCGAACGGTTCGACACACCGCAATACGAACGCAGCGCAGACGAGCTGGCAGTCACGAGCGCGTAGACCCGCCGCCGCCGTGTGACATTGTGCCGCCGTGTGACATTGTGCGGTCGTGTGACATTGTGCGGTCGGGTGACAGTGTGCGGTCGGGTGACATGGTGCGGCGGTATGGAATTGCGACCGCAGCGGGTTCATAGTGTGGGGTCACGGATATGGCCAGACTGGAGATTGGGACATGGCAACACGAGGGATGCGACACGCAGTTTTATGGGTCAGTGATCCCGCGGCTTCGGCACAGTTCTATAGCGAAGCGCTCGGCCTAGAAGTCAAGACCACTATGGGTGACGCCATCTTCATGTCGTCACCCGAATCAGCCACCGACCACGACCTTGGCCTATTCCAGGCAGCGAACGTAGAACCGAGCGAACGCAGCATCGGGCTCTACCACATTGCGTGGGAAGTTGCGACGCTCGGGGAACTCGTTGCAGCTCGGGAACGTCTGATTGGCATGGATTCCTATGTCGGCGAAAACAACCACGGCGTCAGCCGCAGTTTGTACTGCAAAGATCCCGATGGCATCGAGTTTGAAATCATGTGGGAACTGCCGCTCGACCTGTACGACGAGAACGATCCAACAAACGTGCCGCTCGATCTTGCGGCTGACATCGAGCGGTGGGGAGCCGATCGAGCTGGTCGGGGCGCGTAACTCAGGTGCTCTTCGGGTTCGACGAATTGCCAAACTCGGAAAATGGGCGCGCCTTCGACGATCCAACAATCAAAGAGGCTGCACCTGTTCCAGAGCAGGACCTGCGCACCCCTTGGCTCTTCGCCATGCTTGCGTTGCTGCTGGGCTTCGCCATCGGGATCGCCACGTGGTTGCTCTGGCCCGATACCAACGACGGGCTGACCCAGGCCGATCTCGACGAAGCAGTCGAGCAGGCGATTGCGGCCGCAAACGATCAACCCAATACTGCGGCAGAAGCGTTCGGGCAGATAGCGCCTTCGCTTGTTGTCGTTCGAGCCTGGGAACCGGGCGTCGATACCGCCGATCGCGACAACGAACCTTCGGTCATTGGCACTGGCGTCGTGATCAACGAGCAAGGCCAAATTCTTACGTCAGATCACATCGTGGCAAATGCGGGCAGTATTGAACTGACGTTTGCCGACGGAACAAAAGCAGCAGCCATCTACGCCTCGTCAGATCCCGACAAAGACATCGCCCTGCTCGAAGCGGTTGGAACTACCAGCGCGCTGGTGCCAGCGACAATGGGCAACTCGCGAACGCTCGCTATTGGCGATTCGATCTTTGCGGTCGGCAACCCCCTTGGTTTGACTGGGTCGCTGAGTGCAGGTGTCGTTTCCGGCATTGGCAGATCGATCCCGTTCCCGAGTGAAGACGACCGCGTTCTTGAGGACCTCATCCAATTCGACGCTGCGGTCAATCAAGGAAATTCTGGGGGGCCGCTGTTGAACGCAGACGGCCATGTTGTTGGCATTGTCACCGCACTTGCTGACCCCTCACAGCAGGGCTACTTCATCGGTATCGGCTTCGCCGTGCCGATCGACATTGCGGCAGGCGGAACCGCAGACGGACCATCGCAATGACGCCGGCACCGGCACAAGCAACCAGTACGAAAGTTGAACACCCATGACCGATCAGCCAGCAATCAAGCTGATGGAAAAAGTGATGTTCGAGGTCAAGAAGGTCATCGTTGGTCAAGACCTACTTCTTGAGCGACTCATCATTGGGTTGCTCGCCCGGGGCCACGTGCTGGTCGAGGGCGTGCCTGGACTCGCCAAAACCATGGCAATCAAGAGCTTGAGCAGCGCGATCGGCGGTGACTTCCAACGCATTCAGTTCACCCCCGACCTCGTACCAGCCGACCTGATCGGCACTCGCATCTACAACCAACGAACGGGCGAGTTCTCAACGTCACTTGGCCCGGTGTTCACCAACCTCCTGCTCGCCGACGAGATCAATCGGGCCCCCGCCAAAGTCCAGAGCGCGCTGCTTGAGGTCATGCAGGAACGCCAGGTCACGATCGGCCGCGAGACCCACAGCGTGCCGGACCCTTTCCTGGTGATGGCGACGCAGAACCCAATCGAATCTGAGGGCACCTACCCCCTGCCAGAGGCGCAGGTTGACCGATTCATGTTGAAGGTTGTTGTGGAGTATCCAACGCCTACAGAGGAGTTCGTGATCGTCGACCGCATGACCCAGGCCCTGGCCAAAGTCGACCAGGTGATCTCAACTGAGCAGCTCGAGTCGTTGCAGGCTCAGGCTGATGCGGTCTATGTAGACCCGGCGCTCAAGGAGTACGCCGTCAAGTTGGTTATCAGCAGCCGCGAACCCACACGCACTGGCCAGGACCACATCAGTAAATACATCAGCTTTGGCGCCAGTCCTCGAGCCTCGATCAATATCGTTCTGGCTGGCCGCGCGCTCGCGTTTTTGCGAGGACGTACCTACGCGTTGCCCGAGGACATGCGCGACGTGGCGCGCGACGTCATGCGTCATCGCATGGTGCTGTCATATGAGGCACTCGCCGATGGCGTGACCGCCGATGATGTCGTCGGGCAACTCATGCATGCGTTGCCCATACCCGAAGTCGCCATGGCCGACATCGTTGCCGCCGCCCAGAAGTCGTGAGACCACGAGTCGACCCAGAGCTAACGACGCAGAGCAGTACCGCAGTCGAATTGTCGACTTTCTTGATCGATCGCTCGACTCTCACGATCGACCCGAACTCACCGTCTGAGTTGTCATCGCCATGTCCGTAGCCCATCCCCGTCAGACTCCCGAGCAGGTGCTCGACCGGATCGACTTCACCGTGTTGCGCCGACTCGAAGGACTTCTGCAGGGTGACTACCGCACACTCTTTCGCGGCGGTGGGCTCGACTTCACCGATCTGCGGGCGTACCAACCCGAAGATGACACTCGCCACATCGACTGGAATGTCACTGCCCGCATGGACGCTCCGTTCGTGCGTCAGTTCGTGGAGGACCGCGAGCTGACCGCATGGTTTCTACTGGATCGCTCGGGCTCAATGGACTTTGGTGGCGACCCGGACAAGGCGCAGACGCTGACCGACACCGTGGTTGCCATGGCCCGTCTACTCACAAACGGCGGCAACCGCATCGGCGCAGTGTTTTGGGACAACGATGTGCAGGCGGTGATCGAGCCGCGTGGCGGGCGCAATCAGGTGTTGCGCGTGGCGCAGCAAATGATGCTCCCCACCACCAGCGATGTCACCGCAAGGCCGACCGACCTGGCCCGCCTTGGCAACGCCGCGCTCGCAAGCATTCGTCGGCGATCGCTCGTATTCGTGGTGAGCGATTTCGTGAGCGAACCTGGATGGGAGCGCCCGCTTGCAATGCTGGCGCAGCGTCACGAGGTCGTTGGGATGCGCATTGTTGACCCCGCTGAAACTGAGCTGCCCCAAGCCGGTGTCATGGTGATCGAAGATGCCGAGACGGGCGAACAGCTCTTCGTTGACACTAGCAATCCCGGCTTTCGACAGCGCTTTGCCGACGCCGCACGCCGGCGCGAAGAAACGATCGCTACCGTTGCGCGTCGCAGCCGTGTCGATCTGCACTCAATCTCAACCGACGACGACGTCGTCAGGTCGCTCGTAACAATGGCCACCGCTCGCAAGAAGTATCGCCCGTGAGCTTCCTCGCCCCTGGCGCCCTAGTCGGACTCGCCGCGATTCCGCTGCTCGTTGGGTTGTATGTGGTGATTCAGTGGCGCCGACGTACCCAGCGTCCTGCTGGGTGGGTGCTCAGCGCGAGCGGATCGACCATTGGGTCCCGGCGTCGACATGTCCCACCAGCGATCTTTTTGCTTGCCATTGCTTTGCTGTTGGTCAGCCTGGCGCGACCGGTTGCAAATCTGACCCTGCCCGTTCGCACGGGTCAGATCGTGCTCGCTTTCGACACCTCGAACTCAATGGTTGCGAACGACGCTGAACCAACACGGCTCGATCAAGCCAAACGCGTCGCCCTGAACTTTGTCGAGCGCCAGCCCGGCTCGGTGCAGATTGCTGTTGTTGCGTTCACCAACGGCGGACTCATCGTGCAGGCGCCGACAAAGAACCAAACCGAGGTGACAGCAGCCATCGAACGACTGGGCACCGATGGTGGAACATCGATCGGCGAGGGCATCTTTGCATCACTCACAGCGATCGCTGATCAACCCATTGAGCTTGATCCTGAAGTCATCGCGGTCGACATCGCTGCTCTCGACATCGGGTACTACTCGAATGCAGCGATCATCGTGTTCACCGACGGCGAAGACATCGGCGGCGCCGACCCAGTTGAGATTGCAGGCCTCGCTGCCAATGCAGGAGTACCCGTGTACACCGTGGGCGTCGGCACGCCACGAGGAACTGTGGTGGCGCTCGACGGCTTCAGCATTGCGACAGCGCTCGACGAGCCAATGCTCGCCGAAATCGCAGAGACTACGGGCGGCGAGTACTACCTGGCGAGCGCCGATCCCGACCTCACCGGAATCTTCGACGCAATCGACCGCAGTTTCGAACGGCAAGGTGAGCGAATCGAGATCACCGCGCTCTTTGGCATCGGCGCACTCATCCTGACTCTCGCGGGTGCTGCTCTGTCCTTCTTCTGGTTTGGTCGGCTGTAGTCGTGCGCTTCGCTTGGCCGTTGGCGCTCCTTGCGCTGCTGTTGGTTCCATTCTGCATCGCCGCATACCTGTGGTGGCTTCGACGCAAGCGCAAATTTGCGGTTCGATATTCAAGCCTGGCGTTGATCCGCGAAGCGCTCCCCACGACCTCTACGTGGCGCCGCCACGCGCCCGTCGCACTTCTTCTCGCGGCCATCACCAGCCTGGCTATCGGCGCAGCACGACCCCAGCTGGTCACCGACGTGTCACAGAATCGAACATCGATCATCTTGGCCCTCGATGTGTCCAGGTCAATGTGTGCGGTCGACGTGGAACCGAACCGGCTCACCGTTGCCCAAGACGCAGCGCGCACATTCGTCACTGAGCAGTCAGGCGAAGCACAGATTGGGATCGTTGCCTTTGCGGGAACGGCCCGGCTGGTGGTGCCGCCAACCAATGACACCCAGGTGCTGCTCGATGCGCTGACGAACTTCCGCACGGCGTTTGGCACAGCAATCGGCAGCGCACAGCTCAAGTCTGTCGATGCAATCGCTGAGGTGAATCCTGCCGTTGCGCCAGCCGGTGATGACGTCGTTGCGTCGGTCGAAAGCGCGGGCTTTGAGCCCGACATCATCGTGCTGCTCACCGACGGAGCAAACTCTGGCGGCCCTGACCCCATCGAGGCGGCACAAGCTGCGGCCGATCGTCGCGTCAGGGTCTACACCATTGGATTCGGCACCGATGAGCCAACAGAAATGATTTGCGGCACAACGCAGATCGGAGCCGACGCGTTCGGCAACGGCGCGTTTGGCAGCGATGGATTTGGTGGTGACAGCTTTGGCGGAATCACCGGCAGCTTTGGAGGCGGCGGCGGTCGAGGCGGGGACGTCAGCGGCGTCGCACGGCAACTTCTTGTTATCGATGAGCCCACGCTGCAGTCGATCGCTGAGCTCACGGGTGGCGCGTACTTTCGCGCCGAAGATGCAGAACAGCTCGTTGATGTGTTCCTTAATCTCCCTTCGGAGATCGAAGTACAGCAAGAAGAACGCGAAGTCAGCGTTTGGTTTACTGCGCTCGCGATGGCCTTGATCCTTGCAGCCGTCGGCCTGTCCTTGCGATTCAACCGGATCTAAGTCAACGACATTGGGTTGCCATATGCTCCCGACGCCACTAGCAACATGACATGGGGAAAATTGAAGATCGACTGACCGAGCTGGGCATCGAACTGCCACCCTTACTCCACAGCTCGTAACCTGCTGCGGTGGCTACACGCACGCGAGTCGCACTCGTACGACAACCAGAATCGAATCTCGCCGATGGCGAGGTCACGCACATTGAGCGAAGCCCGGTAGACCTGGCCAAGGCACGCGAGCAATGGCTGGGTTACATCGCTGCGCTGCATGACCACGGCTGGTCAACGATCGAAGTCGAGCCAGCACCGGGGTGCGCCGACTCGGTGTTTGTCGAAGATGCGGCGGTTGTTCACGGCCGATCGGCACTGTTGTGCCGTCCCGGCGTTGATTCTCGTCGCGCCGAGGTCTCCGCTGTAGGCGTTCGCCTTGCTGAGCTCGGCTACCGAATCGGCGAGATCACCGCTCCTGGCACGCTCGATGGCGGCGACGTCATGCAGATTGGCGCAACTATCTACATTGGTCTTGGCGGTCGCACCAACGCAGCTGGGATCGCGCAAGCCGCCGAGTTCTTCGCAGGCGACGACGCAACCGTTGTCACGGTTCCGAACACCCGTGTCCTCCATTTGAAGTCAGCCGTCACGGCGCTGCCCGATGGGCGCGTCATCGGATACGAGCCGGTCGTTGAGGATCCTGCAGCGTTCGACGCGTTCATCGCAATGCCCGAGGAGTCAGGTGCGCATGTGGTGAACCTTGGCGACGATCATTTGCTCATGTCGGCTAACTGCCCGCAGTCACAAGCGGCACTAGAAGCGTTCGGCTACACCATCGTGCCGGTTGATATCAGCGAGTACGAGAAGCTCGAAGGCTGCGTCACCTGCTTGTCGATTCGACTACGTGACCTTCCGTCTGTCTGACCCCGACAAGATCTAGATGATGCCCGAGCCAATACCTGGGTTCACGCCGTGGACAACACCGGCACAACCAGCCTCAATGCAACCAGTAGTTTCAGGTCGAAGCTGTCACTGATCAGCGAGATCAGGATCGTCGAGGGCGGTGAGACCGTCGTCGTAGGTTGCGGCAACAACTCGTCGTAGCTCGGCGCGAGCTGCGTCGAGTCCGCCCGGCACGACCAGCGCCGCGTCGCCGAGATCCAAGATTCCCACGCTTCCCCCATCGGCGATGCCCCATCGGTGCCGTAGCTCAGCAGGCAGGTTCGTTTGGCCCCGATTCGACACTTTGGCGTCTGATGCTCCGCTCATGACATGCACTGTAATGATCGAACATCTACAAGGCGGCGGTGGGTTCGACCGATAGATCGGTCACGAGAGGGCGATGGCACTTGCAGTACGTCGGCACGACCTGCAGGTAGTCGCCCGCAGCCGGCCATCGGTCCTGAAGTTCTACGTAGGTGTTGACCAGATCTCGCTCGAAATGAACGGGGTGCACCTCTCGGATCAAGCTGACACCAAGCGTCACCGCTGGCACCGACCGTAGATCAAGCCCGCCCCGGATCGTCTCACCAAGACGATTCAGCAACGCCCCGCCATCGGGATACGACACATTGGTCACGACTAACTCGGGATGCCCAAAGTTCTCTAAGAGCCCCACGGTGTAGATCCAGTCGTCGCCATCTTCGTCTGGCTCAAGCACGATGCCTTGGAGGAACCACCCATGGTGGATGATGTGGCACCGGGCCTCATCAAGTACTTGTTCGCGACTAACGCCTTCACACATTCTGCACATGCCGCCACTCTCCCAGCCCGGTGTGACATCGCCGCTGAGGGCACGACGTGGCGAGGGATCGCGCCGACCGGCGGGACATCCATTCGACCCCGGCCGGGTCGCGAACCTAAGCTCGTAAACGTGACTGCTATCGAGTACGACCTGACCGACCGCATGAAAGCCACGACCGGCAACGTGGCAATGTCTGGCATCCAAGCACTCATGCGCATCCTGTTGGACCAGACGCGCTCCGACGCAGCCAACGGTCTGAACACAGCAGGTCTCATCTCGGGTTACCGCGGCTCGCCCGTCGGCGGCATGGACCAGGCCTACGAAGCCGACGCCAAAATCCTGCAAGAACACAACATCAACTTCATCAGCGGCGTGAACGAAGACCTCGGCGCCACCGCCGTTTGGGGCAGCCAACAGGCATCGCTCGAGAAGAACGCAACGTTCGATGGCGTCATGGGCATGTGGTACGGCAAAGGTCCTGGTGTCGACCGAAGCGGCGATGCGCTGCGCCACGCGAACACGTCGGGTGTCGACCCGAAGGGCGGTGTTCTTGCGGTCGCTGGCGATGACCCGTTCTGCAAGTCTTCAACAATCGCGTCCGCATCAGAGTGGGCTCTCGCGGATCTGGCCATGCCAACGCTGTACCCCGCAAGCGTGCAAGAAGTCTTAGACCTTGGACGGTACGGCTACGAACTATCGCGCTTCTGTGGAGCTTGGACCGGATTCAAGATTCACAGCAACGTTGCCGACGCGTACGCGACCGTGAATACCAATGCTGATCGGTTCACAGTTGTTGCACCCGAGTTTGAAATCGACGGCGAACCGTTTAAAGCAAAACAGCAAGTCACCTTGATCTCGCCATTCTCCATGGCAGTTGAACAGGACATGTTCGGGCCACGACTCGCGGCCGCCAAAGCCTTCGTGCGGGCCAACGGTCTCGACAAGGTCGTTGGCGCAACCGAGAGTGCCTCGATCGGCATCGTTGCAGCCGGTCCCGTCTACGGCGAACTGCGAGATGCGCTCGCAAAGATGGGTTTCACGACCGACGCAGACCTTCGAACCGCCGGCATCCGTCTTTACAAACCGGCCATGATCTGGCCGCTTGAACCCGACGGGCTGACCGACTTTGCAACCGGTCTCGAAGAGATCGTGGTGATCGAAGAGAAGCGTTCGTTCATTGAGTCACAGATCCGTGACATCTTGTACGGCCGCACCGAAGCGCCTCGGGTACTCGGCAAGTCAGATGACGAAGGCCGACCCATGATTGCCGACTTTGGAGGCCTCACCGCCGAGGACATTGCGGAGCCAGTCAAGACACGTCTCGCACGGTTCATCTCAGCCGATCAGTTCGCCAAGGAACGACGCATGATCCCGGTCACGGTGACAACCGAAGCCAAAGACCTGCCATCTCGCGCCGCGTACTTCTGCTCTGGCTGTCCTCACAACCGGTCGACCATGACCCCCGATGGATCGATGTCCGGCGGCGGCATTGGCTGTCACGGCATGGCGCTGGGCATGGAACGAGAGAACTTCGGCATTACTCACATGGGCGGCGAAGGCGTGCAGTGGGTTGGCATGCAACCCTTCCTGAACGAAACCCACCGGTTCCAGAATCTTGGCGATGGAACGCTCGCCCACTCTGGCTCACTGGCGATTCGCCAAGCGGTGTCAGCTGGCACCAGCGTGACCTACAAGATCTTGTACAACGGCACGGTGGCAATGACCGGCGGCCAAGATGCAGCCGGTGCGCTTGATGTTCCCGACCTCACTCTGTCGCTCGCCGCCGAAGGGGCAACCCGCATCGTTGTTGTCGCTGACGACGTCGATAAGTACCCAACCAATGCGGAGTTTGCCGCCAATGCCCGAGTCGAGCATCGAGACAAGCTCGACGATGTGCAGCGAGAGCTGCGCGATGTCGAGGGCGTTACGATCTTGATCTACGACCAGGCTTGTGCCGCCGAGCTGCGACGCGGTCGCAAACGCGGCACCATTCCCACCCCAACAACGCGAGTGATGATCAACGAAGACATCTGCGAGGGCTGTGGCCATTGCGGTGAAGTCTCAAACTGCGCGTCGGTACACCCTGTGCAGACACCGTTCGGACGCAAGACGCAGATCCACCAAGAATCATGCAACTTCGATCTCACGTGCCTCGGCGGAAATTGTCCAGCGTTCGTCACCGTCGAGGTCGACCCCAACTTCAAAACCAGCAAAGATCTCGCGGGTATCCCAGCGGGAGCTGTGCCCGCAGATCCAGTTATTCCCGACGCCGCCAATGTGTTGCTCGTCGGCATGGGTGGGACCGGGGTGGTCACCGTCAACCAGGTGATCTCGACCGCCGCGTTGCTCGACGGCAAGGTTGCAAACGGTCTGGATCAGACCGGCATGGCACAAAAGGGCGGCACCGTCGTTTCGAACGTACGCATCACCAACGAAGCTGACGCTGGCAATCTCATTCAAGGTTCAAACCGGATCGTCGACGGATCGGCCGACACCATGTTGATCTTCGACCTCGTGTCGGCAACGAAGAACATCAACCGCGCCGACCCCGAACGCACCCGTGCCGTCGTTTCAACGGCGCTCGTGCCCACCGGCGCAATGGTGTCAGGTCGTGGCGCCGACCGCTTCCCCGAACTCGACCGATTTCGGTCAGCCATCGATGGAGCGACTAGCGGGTCAGAGAACACCTGGATCGATGCTGCTGGTATTGCCCGCCGCGTATTCGCAAGCCAGCCAGCTGCCAACGTGCTGGTCGTCGGGCTGGCCTACCAACAAGGCTTGTTGCCCGTCACGTCGGCGAGCATCGAAAAGGCCATCGAACTCAACGGCGTCGCCGTGCAAACCAACCTCGACGCGTTCCGGCTCGGTCGACGCCTCGCGGCCGAGCCCGAACTGCTGAGCCAACTCGAAGACGTCGTCGACACATCAGAAGCAGGACCTGCGCCCCTCAGCGGAGCGGCCGCAAAGATGGCGAGCAAGATCGCAGGCGGCGCCGAGCTGCACGAGGTGCTGGCATACCGACTCCCCGAGCTCATCGCCTACCAAAGCAAGGGGTACGCGCAGCAGTACACGAACGACCTCGTTGCCCTCCGTTCCGCCGAAACCGCAGCGGCCGGGGGCCGCACCGAACTCACCGAGACCGCGGCCAAGATGTTGTACAAGGTCATGGCATACAAAGACGAGTACGAAGTGGCCCGGTTGGCTCTCAAGTCAGACATTGGCGAGCGAGCCAAGCAGCGCTTTGGCCCCGATGCCAAGGTCAGCTATCAACTCAAACCGCCGACCCTGAAGACCGTTGGTTATGACAAGAAAATCGGTATCCCCGAAACCGCTGGCCGCGCCATGTTCCAAGGGCTCATGCGGACCAAGCGCCTTCGGGGCACGGCGCTTGATCCGTTCGGCCGAACCGAAGAGCGTCGGATCGAGCGTGAGCTCATCGAGGAATACCGCAACCTGCTCACCACGCTGGCAGCAACGCTCAACGCCACGAACTACGACCACGCCGTAGAAATCGCAGGTCTCTACGACATGGTTCGCGGGTTCGACGACATCAAGCTCGCCAATGTTGAACAGTACCGAGCCGAGTTGGCCGTAGCACTCGCTACCTACTGAGCCCTCTGGCGCTAGCTACCGAGGGCATCCTGAATAGCTGACCCGTACTGGTCAACGAACTTCTGCTCGTATTCGAATTGAATGTCGTCTGCAATCTCACGAAGTGGCGAATCGCATTCCCAGCTGGCAAGGGCGAGCGCCCGTTCCTCGACTGCCAGGTCGTCGACTCGTTGTTGGAATGCAGGCTCAAGCGTTCCGGGACCGAAGAACACAGTGGAGCCATCAGGGTCCTCAACCTCGATCGAGCTGGATCCTTCACCTTCTGGGAGATCTCCGAAGGCGTTGGGATCGTTCACGATTGTGTCGTATCGACGCGAGATGTCATCTTGAGCATCGTCGACATCGCTGTAGGCATACCCCGCTGCGCTCATGCATTCTGCCCAGCCCGATTGTGCAGCAACAATGCGGGGATCAGCATCGATCTGCTCACCAATCTCGTCGAGTTCACTGCCGAACTGTTCAAACACGAGTCCGAACGAGAAGACCTCTTGGTACGCCTCGCCCTGGCAACCACCTGGCGTGAAGTTCGCAAAGTCTTCTTCGGAATCGAGTTCGGGTGGCTCACCTTGGAGGGCCATGTCGTACGCAGCGCGTTCGCCCTCGCCTAGCGTCTCAAGGTACTCAGCGTTGGGATCCTCGAAGCCCTGGAAACTCTCAAAGGCCTCTTCGAACGGATTCGACGCGATACCGAAGCCGTACTCTTCGGCGAACTCCTTCGAATCGTCATCGAAATCTGTGACCAGGCCGCCCATTGCGCTGAAGTCGATGACCGAGTACTCAAATCCCTGACCGAGCATGCACTCGCTGATCTTGCGTTCTGCGTTGCGCGAGAGCTCCTCAAAGAACTCCTCCATCTCGTCATCGTTCGAGATGGGGATACCGAGCAAGTCGGCGATCGGCGATTCGCCGGAGCCCGACGAATCGGCAGAAGAAGTCGTCGAGTCCGATTCGGCACCATCGGATTCTGCGCCTTCGGATTCGGCGCCATCGATATCACCCTCGGAAGCCGTTTCATCCGTAGTCGACTCGTCGCTGCTAGCGACGGTCCCGGATGAAACGCTGCCACAGGCAGTTGCAAAGAGAGCGGCAGCGCACAACACCGCAAGGAAGTAGCGCATGATTCTGGATGTCATTGGGGGCTCCTGATTGGTCAAGGTGGAATGACTGTCGCACAGTGAAGCTGAAAAACCGATGAGAGCCACCGGCCTGGCGGGAGGAACTGTCCCCATATGCTTGCTCGGAGCAAACCAGCGATCACAACACTGGACGTCGACGCATTACATCGCTGGCTTACCAATTGATGCTGCGCTGCAGACTGAGTGCTTGGCTGGCGCGTTCAATGCTGAGCGCTATGAAGCCAAGATCCAAGAACTAGTCGCCCATGCCGAAACGACAGGCGACCCACCGGGAGTTGCGATGCATGAACAGGACGCCCACGGCAGCGCCGAAGAGCGAACCGTCGCGTTCGAGCTAGCACGTGATCGTGGGCCAGATGCGGGCGTCGAGGATCTCGTCGACATTGTTCCTGGGTCGTAGAATCGTGTAATGCGCACTATTGCATCATTGACTGACGTGGTCGATGTCGATCGGCACCCCATTACCGACGCTGCGTATCAAGCGGCGTGTCGAGCTCAGTTCGAAGCAGACGGCGTCATCGCGCTCGCTGGCTTCATTAGGCCCACAGCGCGTGCCGAGTTGGCCGATGAGGCGGCGGCGACTCGATCGCTCGCGTACTTCTCGCAACAAGACCATTCGGTGTATCTCGACGCGCCAGATTCGTCATTTCCGAGCGATGATGCGCGTAGTCACGCAATTGTCAGCACCAAGGGTGCGGTGACCGCAGATCAACTTCCAGCAACGAGCCACCTTCGAACGGTGTACAACAGCCAAGAGTTTCGCTCATTTCTGTGTGCGGTGCTCAGCGAAGACAAGCTGCACGAATACGCCGATCCGCTTTCTTCGATCAACTTGAACTTCTACGAGCAAGGCCAAGAGCTTGGCTGGCACTTCGACAACTCCGAGTTCGCAGTGACCTTGCTGGTCCAAGACCCTGATGCCGGTGGCACGTTTGAGTACATCAACGGCATGCGCGACACAGCCAACGACGACAACAACGAAACAGGTGTCGCCGCAGTCCTTAAGCAAAATGGCCAAGGCCCTGAGTCCAAGGCGAATGCCTTAGCCGTCGATGCCGGCACACTTGTGCTCTTTCGTGGCCGAGACGCGCTGCATCGCGTGACCCCCGTGCAGGGCGACACCACACGCGTGCTGGTCGTATTTGCCTACAACACTAAGCCTGGTCTTTCGTTGAGCGAATCAGCTCGCATGACCTTCTTTGGCCGCCTTGATTAGACAGCGTGCCCTGGCCTCGGGCGGTTGCCCGTCTGAACAAGCGGTACACAAACCGGCTGATTGAGCCACTCGTAAGCCGGCTGCCCGGGTTCATTGTCGTGCATCACCACGGACGGCGCACCGGCACGCCATACGCAACTCCGTTGTACTCATTCGCTACCGCAGACGGTGTTGTGGTGGCGCTCACCTATGGAGTCAGCGCCGATTGGGCGCAGAACGTTCTGACGTCCGGAGGCACCATCGAACGCAATGGTGACATGACCCGGATCGCCGATGCGGTCGTGGTCGAACGCACGTGGGCGACCCCACACATCCCCGTTGCTGTACGGGCGGCGCTACGAGTACTTCGAGTCAGCGACTTCATGCATCTCAAACTGGCCTAGAGCGATAGGCGCCTATTCGATGCGCAGGCCACTGATAGCACGGCTGATCACGAGCTGTTGGATCTGCTCGGTGCCTTCGAAGATGTCGTGGATCTTGGCATCGCGATGCCAACGCTCAACGGGGTACTCGCGGGTGTAGCCGTAGCCGCCCAGGATCTGTATGGCTCGCTCGGTCACATGCGTGGCGACGCGGCCGGCCTTGAGCTTTGCCATGGAACCTTCGGCATTCACAAATCCCTTTTGTTTGCCCAACCATGCTGCACGCCAAATCAGCAATCGTGTCGCTTCGATTTCGGTCGCCATGTCAGCGAGCATGAACGCAATGGACTGGTTCATGATGATCTTGCGACCAAATGCTTCCCGCTCTTTGGCGTAGGCGAGCGAGTACTCGTATGCGGCTCGGGCAACACCCAGCGCTTGTGCGCCGACCGTTGGTCGAGTGGCCTCAAAGGTCTGCATTGCCGCCTGGGCGTTACCGCGTTCACCACGGCGAACTCGTGCGAGGCGCTCGTCGAGCTTTTCTTTGCCGCCGAGCAGACAACGTCCGGGCACGCGGACGTCGTCGAGCACGACTTCCGCGGTGTGACTTGCTCGGATGCCGTGCTTCTTGTACTTCTGGCCCATGCTCAGACCCGGGGTCTCTGGCGGCACGATAAAGCTCGCATGTCCCTTGGATCCCAGCTCGGGATCGACCACAGCGATCACCACATGGATGTCAGCAATGCCCCCGTTGGTGATCCACGCTTTGGTGCCGTTGAGCACCCACTCGTTTGACGCCTCGTCGTATTTGGCCGACGTGCGATAGCCGCCGACGTCTGACCCGGCGTCGGGTTCACTTGCAGCAAACGCACCCAACTGGATCTTGTCGGGGGTGCCGTAACACTGCGGCACCCATTCCATAACTTGCTCCTGGGTACCAGATGCAGCGATCCCGGCGGCAGCCAGGCCGGATCCCATGATGGCCATGCCCAAGCCGGCATCGCCCCAGAACATTTCCTCGATCGCGACCGGCAGAGTCAGACCCGTTGGGTCGTTGAACATGGCGTTCGCCAGGAACTCCCAGCCGTACAACCCGATCTGTGCGGCTTCCTCAACGACGGGCCAGGGGAACTCCTCGCGCTCGTCCCACTCCTCGCCCGCAGGCCGCATAACATCTTCGGCGAAATCATGCACCCACTTCTGAATCGTGATCTGGTCTTCGTTAAGCGATGGATTGAAGTCGGCCATGTGCTCTTCCCGTCCTTGTCGCAGCGACACAAAGAGAGCCGCCAAATAGTGGTCGTTTGAATAATGCTCGTTATTGAACCTGAGGGTATCGCGCGAGAGTCCGAATCGCGGCTACCTGGGTACGGGTCACATAACCAATGTGCGATCGCGTTCTCGTGCTGGGAACAGTTCTTACAAACTCCGTAAAAGTTGCTTGCTGCGCTCACCGCAAACCGAAACCCGCATACTGTCGACCTATGGGAAGTCGGATAGTCGCAGCGATCATCGTGCTCAGCACTCTTGCATTGCTCGGCTGGGTGGCCTTTGGACCCAGCACCGCTGAGACCACTGAGACCGCCACCACCGCAACATTGACCGCTGACGACGCGGCGGTTACCCCAGCTGACGCCGAGTCACCATCAGCAACGCAACAAGACTCACCGGCGGCCGACCAAGCTGACGCCACGTCGACACAATCAGAGCCAGATGCCGCATCTGACTCTGCCGCTACAGACTCTGCGTCGCCAGACCCAGCAACACCAGGCTCTGCGTCGCCAGACCCAGCAACACCAGAACCTGAGAACTACGGACCGCGCATGGACCTGGTCAATCTCGACGGATGGCTCAACACCGACGCCACGTCGATCGATGACTTCAACGGCCAAGTTGTACTAGTCGAAATGTGGACCTTTGGTTGCCACAACTGCAAAGCCCGCATCCCCTTCAACCAGAGCTACTACGAAGAATTCGCCGACGAGAACTTTGAGATCATCGGCGTGCATGCACCGGAGTTCAGCTACGAAGCCGAGGTAGCGAACATCGAAAACGCACTTGTTGACCTCGGCGTTACCTGGCCCGTCGCTCTCGACACCGACAAGTTGAACTTCCGAGCTTGGCAGCCCGGCACCACGAACTTCTGGCCACGGACCTACGTGATCGACCAGAACGGTGACATTCGGTACGACCACATCGGCGAGGGCAAATACGAAGAAGTCCGAGAGACGGTGCGATACCTGATCGAGAACCCGCCAGAACCACGGGTCACCCCATAGCAGCTGTGCTTGACCTACTTGCCGAAGGGATCGAGAGCATCAAGCTTGCGTGCAGCTTGGTTCTACTCGTTCCAGCGCTGGGCGTCCTCCTCATGGGGCGTCGTCGCCGGTGGCTTGTACCGGTATGGATCCTGGCCGTCACACTGATTGCTTGGTTGCGGTTCACTGGGTGGTGGACACCATTTCCCGGCGGCGCATTGCACATTGCAAGCGGCGTCATTCTTGTTGCATTCGGCGTCGTCGCCTGGCGCCAAAACAAGCTTGCGTATGACCTAACGGCAATCATCGGAGCCGCCTTCCTTGCCGGCTGGACCTGGGTGCCATGTGTCGGCAGAGAACTCGGCGACATCTTGAACAATGCACGGCAACAACCGTGGAGCGAACTTGGCCCAACATTCGTCTTCATGACCGGGCTCTTTGTTCCACTGATCCTCATCGCAGCGCTCGAGATCGCCTGGCCGCGATTCGGCAAACTGATCGAGGAGCCACGCCTGCGCGCAGCGGGGCTTGCGATCATTGTGTTCGTTGGAGCACTCGTTGCCGTGACGCTGTTTGACAACCTGGCTGGCGAACTCGCACGGCGAAGCAGTTTCTAATTCATGAGTCCGCCAATGACACGCGACAACCTAGTGTCCTGTCCGGTTGATCCGGTGATGAATTCGGCGAGTCATTTTCGTTCCTCGCAAGGCCGCAGGATCGGCTACTCCTCGGGCTGGAATAGCCGATTCGAGAACGCAGCGAGTGGCGAAAAGGGCCGTTGAATTCGCACGCTTATTAGCCGGACGGGACACTAGCTCAGGAGCTTTGGCGGGCATCGACCTAGCGGCCCGGACCCCGAAGCTGACCCTGAGCGAAGGAATCTGCCTAAAGGCTTGTGGACTCTGTCGCTACCCACACTGCCTCTGGCACTGAGCGGACGAATCGGCTGAAGGCTTGGCGGCTGCGTCGCTACGCACACGGCCTGCGGGCACAAATGGACGTACTGTTGTCAGGGTGGCTTCGTCAAAGCTTGGGCCGAACTACAGAAAGTTGTTCGCCGCCAGCACCATTTCGAATTTGGGCGATGGCATTGGACAAATCGCCTATCCGTGGCTTGCGTCGGCAGTTACCCGCAACCCGCTCCTGGTCGCTTTGGTCGTGGTCGTACAGAAGCTGCCTTGGCTACTTTTTAGTTTGCCGGCCGGCGTCATCACCGATCGCTACGAGCGGCGTCGACTCATGGTGCTTGCCAACTCGCTTCGGGCGGTTCTAACAGTGGCCGTGGCAGTCGCTGTCCTTCGTGAAGGCGACGGTCTTCCCGGGCCAGACGAACTCGACGCAACACTCGCTGCGGTTGACACAAATGTTGGCCTCTACATCATTATCTTGATCTCAACACTGCTTCTCGGCACCGCCGAGGTGCTCTATGACAACACCGCTCAGACCCTGATGCCATCGCTTGTTCACGATTCTGACCTTGAACGAGCGAACGGCCGCCTCTGGAGCGCGGAGGAAGTTGCAAACACGGTCGCTGGCCCGGCCGCTGGAGCGGCCCTGCTTGCAATTGCTTTTGCGGCGCCGTTTGCTGTGGATGCGCTCACATTTACCCTGTCTGCTGCGCTGATCTATCTGCTCCCACGATCTCCAGCCGAGGTAAAGGCGGTCGTCGACCGCAAACCATGGCGCGTGGAACTGGTTGAAGGTTTCAGCTGGCTCTGGGAGCACGAACTACTGCGCCGGCTCGCGATCTCGCTCGGTCTACTGAACATGGTGTTCAACATGGCGTTCGCGGCATTCGTTCTCTTTGCACAAGAGGTGCTTGCGACATCACCCGTGCAATTTGCATTGCTGTCTACTGGTGGTGCTGCTGGCGGCATTCTAGGTGGATGGTCCGCATCGTGGATCTCGGCGCGTATTGGATCAGGACCTTCGTTGTGGCTAACGCTGATCGCTGGTGGGCTTGCGTCTTTGGTGATTGGGTTCACGTCGTGGTGGCCGGTTGTCTGGGCGATGCTCGCCCTAGCAATGTTCTTTGCGGTTCTGTGGAACGTGATCACGGTGTCACTACGCCAAACGATCATCCCCGACGAACTCCTCGGTCGCGTTAACAGCGTGTACCGCTTCTTTGGGTGGGGTTCGATTCCGATCGGAGCGCTCATCGGCGGGCTCATTGTTGTGTTCGGCGAAACAACTCTGTCGCGCGACATGGCACTTCGACTGCCGTGGTTCGCGTCGGGGGTTCTGCAGCTGCTTCTGCTGACCTATGTCGTGCGCCATCTCACCACCGACAAGATCAACGCAGCCCGTAGCGAAGCTGCGCGCCGAGATCAGCAAACCGACCCGACGACGTGAGACTGCGCCGGTCAACCTCGTAGGGCCACGACGCCACCGGCGGCAATCGGATCGCCGATCAATGTTGGAATTGACATTCCTAACCCGTGGGTCAGTAGACGACGGCCATCAAGACTGACGCGAATGAAGCACGCATCGGGTAGTTCCAGTTCACCGTGGCTGGTGATTGACTTCAGCTTGCCGGCGCCGAGTAGGGCCGCAATGTCGGCGTGATCCATATCAATCACATCAGCCTCGCTTTGCACGTGAACGGTCGATGGCGGGCCAATGGGGAGCCGACGGATCGGCACACAGAGGGCGGCGCTACCCGTGGCGGCCACGTTGCGGGCCTTGCGACTCAAACGCAGCGTGTTGATGTAGACAACGCTGTCGGCGAGCTCGTAGAGAACCCCCGCGACATGTGGCCGACCATTGGCCGACGTGGTCGCAAGCGTCGCAAAGCTGCGCCGCTGCAACCGCCGCAGTACACGTGCGGCATCGGGTCGATACTCAGACCTGTTTGAATTCTCACCACAGGATCGGTTTTGGCATGTTCGTTGTTTGTTCATGCGTCCATTGTCAAGTGGCTTGTATGGCGTGTCTATGACCGCAAGGCCAGGTTTCTTGCTCATACGTCCAGCGCAGTGGACAATGCCTCAGTTTTCAACGAAGCTGGGCACGTGGACAGCGGCGCAAAGGTTCCCCCAATAACAGAGGCATTGCGGTTCGTGCAGATGACCGGCATCTTCTACTGCCCATCGGTGCTCACCGAGCCGTGGGGTCTTGAGTTACCCCCAATGCCGGGCACTGTTTGGTTCCACGCAATCACCAACGGCACGTGCGCGATCACGGTGAATGAAACAGTTCACATCGCAGGTCCTGGCGACCTTGTGTTAGCGCCACACGGCACAGGTCATACAGCCACCGGTCAATTGCCTGCGCCGACACCGCTGGTCTTTGACCTCCCGCACGAGCACATCAGCGACCAGTACGCGATATTGCGGCACGGCGGCAACGGCGCGCGAGCCGATCTTGTTTGTGGCGGGATTCGATTCGACCACCCAGCTGCACAACACCTGATCGACGCGCTGCCACCCGTCATCCACATAGCAGCTGCGCAGTCGAACCGTGCCGACTGGATGAGAGCGACCCTCGAGCTGATGTCGGACGAGACTCGCACGGCCAGACTCGGCAACGAAGCGATCATCAGCCGACTTTGCGACATCATTGTTATTCAAGCCCTGCGCTCGTGGATCGAGCAAGATCCTGGCGCTACGACTGGATGGCTCGGAGCGCTGCGCGACGACCGGATCGGGACCGCAATCGCCTGCATACATGCGCGTCCTGAACTGGAGTGGACTGTCGCGAGTCTTGCAGACGAGGTCGCAATGTCTCGATCAGCGTTCGCGGCGCGATTCTCTGAGATGGTTGGTGAACCGGTCATGCGCTACGTCACTCGGTGGCGTATGTACATGGCGCTCGAGCTGATGAAGTCAAGCGATATCACTGTCGCAGCGGTTGCCGCACGCGTTGGCTATGACTCCGAGGCGGCGTTCAGCCGAGCGTTCAGCCGCACCATAGGCGTCACGCCAAGCGTCGCTCGCGCCAAGGAATTGACACTTGCAGCGCCATCGCAGCAGTAGGCAACAGACCGGCGCGTAGCTCGAGCGCGACCCAAGACCGAAACCCGAGTTGTCGGCAACGCA